>SAMEA3663248__coassemble_71_pt1 | contig 43784 bp, 36 predicted proteins | sample SAMEA3663248__metabat2_low_PE_023 | metagenome-assembled genome bin SAMEA3663248 (sample SAMEA3663248) | pig gut metagenome | biome: pig gut; feature: pig-associated habitat; material: faeces | place: China | collected 2013
TGTGGGCAGATATCATGCTGATAGCTCCGGCTACCGCATCGACCATTGCAAAAATGGCAAACGGGGTAGCAGACAACATGTTGGTAACAACCTATCTGTCGGCTAAAGCTCCTGTATTTGTAGCCCCAGCCATGGATTTGGATATGTATGCCCACCCTTCTACGCAGAAGAATCTGGATATCCTCCGTTCGTTTGGGAACCACATTATCGAACCCGCATGCGGCGAACTGGCCAGCCACTTGGTGGGGAAAGGACGCATGGAGGAGCCAGAGAACATCATACTGCAGCTGGAAACGTATTTCGCGGCCCAAGAAGGGGTACTGGTAGGCAAAAAAATTCTGATTACAGCTGGACCTACGTATGAAAAAATTGACCCCGTACGCTTCATAGGCAATTATTCATCAGGGAAAATGGGATATGCGCTGGCCGACGAATGTGCATCACGAGGCGCACAGGTGATATTGGTAACCGGCCCCACTCAACAAAAGACTCACTATCCCATGTTCCGCTGCATCCATACCGAGTCTGCCCAAGAGATGTATGAGGCCGCTACGGCAAACTTTGCCGAGAGTGACGCTGCCATATTGTCGGCAGCGGTAGCCGACTATACGCCCAAGAAGGTGGCTGAGAAAAAGATGAAGCGAGAGAAGACGGGCGAGATGACACTCGACTTGCGCCCGACTCACGACATCGCCCAACAGCTGGGACGCATGAAAAAAGAGCAGGGGGACAACAAACTGCTGATTGGATTTGCGTTGGAAACCGATGACGAGCAACACAATGCGGAAGAGAAGATGCTTCGAAAGAATTTTGACTTCATTGTCCTGAACTCATTGAACGACAAAGGAGCAGGCTTCCGTTGTGATACGAATAAGATAACAATCATTGACCGCGGCAATCGGACTGACTATCCGCTGAAACCGAAGAGTGAGGTAGCTGCGGACATCATTGACCGGCTGGTGGAAGAATTGAAAAAAAAGAACTAAAAACTCTGATTCTGTTATGTTGCGTTCACTCTTTATTCAAAACTATGCTCTGATAGAGAAACTGGACATCAACCTGTACCAAGGCTTTTCGGTCATCACAGGTGAGACGGGAGCCGGAAAATCAATTATTCTCGGAGCCATCGGATTGCTATTGGGACAACGTGCCGATGTGAAAACAATCCGTAAAGGAGCAGCCAAATGTATCATCGAAGCCCGCTTCGACGTTTCTGCCTATGGCATGAGAAGTTACTTTGAGCAAAACGAACTGGAATACGAAGACGAATGCATCCTGCGACGTGAGCTCTACGCATCGGGTAAAAGCCGTGCCTTCATCAACGACTCACCGGCATCGCTGGCCCAGATGAAGGAATTGGGCGAACAGTTGATAGATATCCACTCGCAACACCAAAACCTATTGTTGAACAAAGAGGGATTCCAACTGAATGTATTAGACCTCATCGCACACGACGAGACATTGCTGGCTTCCTACCAAGCTTTGTATGACGAATGGAAGGAGGTGCAGCAGGAATTGGCAGACCTTATTGCACGCGCCGAACAGGACAAGACGGACGAGGATTACCTACGCTTCCAGCTCAACCAACTGGAAGAGGCTAACCTCACCAGTGGCGAACAAGAGGAGCTGGAACAAGAGGCTGACACACTGAGTCATGCAGAAGAAATCAAAGCTGGGTTCTATCACATCAGCCAGACCTTCTGCGGTGATGAAGGCGGGCTCCTGTCCGAACTTAAGGAGAGCTTGAACAGGATGCGGGACTTACAGCACATCTACCAGCCCGCCAGTGAACTGGCCGACCGCCTGGAGAGTACGTACATTGAACTGAAAGATATAGCCGATGAAGCAGCTGACCAGGAAGAGAAAGTGGAGTTCAATCCGAAACGGCTGGACGAAGTCAACGAACGGCTGAACCTTATTTATACATTACAAAAGAAGCATCGGCTGTCTACAGTGGAAGAGTTGCTGACCTTGGCTGACGAATATGCCTCCAAGCTATCAGCCATCACCTCCTCGGAATCTGATATAGCCGCCCTGCGCGAACGTAGCGAAGAACTGAAAGGGCGCATTCAGGAAAAGACCGCAGTACTGACAGAAGCACGCTCGCTGGCTGCACGCCAAGTGGAAGACGAAATGGCTGCACGCCTCATGCCATTGGGCATTCCCAATGTCCGCTTTCAAGTCTGTATAGGCCCTCGGAAAGAGCCGGGAAGATACGGAATGGATACGGTATCCTTCCTCTTCTCTGCCAACAAGAACGGCAACTTGCAGAATGTGTCATCGGTAGCCTCCGGCGGTGAGATAGCACGTGTCATGCTCTCTATCAAAGCAATGATTGCAGGTGCCGTAAAGCTGCCTACCATCATCTTCGACGAGATTGACACGGGCGTTTCAGGCGAAATAGCCGACCGTATGGCGGACATCATGCAAGAAATGGCCGACAACGAACGCCAGGTAATCAGCATCACCCCCCTGCCACAAATTGCGGCACGGGGAAGCGTACATTATAAAGTATATAAACAGGACAACGATACGGAAACGAACAGCCACATCAGGCAACTCGAAGCCGATGAACGGGTGAAAGAGATAGCTCACATGCTGAGTGGCTCGACATTGACAGAAGCCGCTCTAAGCAATGCCCGTGCCCTGTTGAAGCAATAAATCGAAAAAAAATGAGTGACAGATGATTGAAAAAAATGAAATGATATTCGGTGTCCGTGCTGTGATAGAAGCGATTCAAGCCGGCAAGGAGATTGACAAGATATTGGTCAAGAAAGACATACAGAGCGATTTGTCCAAAGAACTGTTCGCTGCCCTGAAGGGGTTGTCCATACCCGTACAGCGGGTTCCGATAGAACGAATCAATCGCATCACACGAAAAAACCATCAGGGGGTGATTGCGTTCGTATCGGCCATTACTTACCAGAAAGTAGAAGATCTGGTGCCATTCTTGTATGAAGAGGGCAAGCACCCGCTCTTCGTGATGCTGGATGGAGTGACCGACGTGCGCAACTTTGGAGCGATAGCACGCACATGCGAATGTGCCGCTGTGGATGCCATCATCATCCCCTCCAGGAACAGCGTTTCGGTCAATGCCGATGCAATAAAGACATCTGCCGGAGCGCTGCATACGCTACCCGTATGCCGGGAACAAAGTTTGCAGGCAACTCTGCAATACCTGAAAGAGAGTGGATTCCGTATCGTTGCTGCCACCGAAAAGGGAGACTATGACTACACAAAGGCTGATTACACAGGCCCCGTGTGCCTTATCATGGGCGCCGAGGACAAGGGAGTCTCTTACGAAAACCTGGCTTTATGTGACGAATGGGTAAAGATACCCATGCTGGGTACCATTGAATCACTGAACGTCTCTGTCGCCGCCGGCATCCTGATTTACGAAGCCGTCAGACAAAGGCACCCCTCTGTAAAAGAATGAGTTGAACAGCAATAAATGATGAATATGAAAAGAAGAATTTTAGGAATGCTCACTCTCTGTTTATTGGCTCAGTGGAGTGTAGCCCAAGCCCCAAAATGGGTAGAAAAAGCCAAACGCGCCGTCTTCTCCATCGTAACCTATGGCAATGACGATAAGATATTGAGCACAGGCAATGGCTTCTTTGTTTCGGAAGACGGAATCGCCCTGTCCGACTACACCTTGTTCAAAGGAGCACAACGGGCTATCGCTATCAGTTCGGACGGTACACAGATGCCGATAGAATCCATACTTGGCGCGGATGAAATGTATGATGTCATCAAATTCAAGGTCGCCATATCCGGCAAGAAGGCCTTCTCACTACCCGTAGCAACCACCTCACCGACCAACGATGAAGAGATTTACCTGCTGCCCTACTCCACTCAAAAAGAACGTAACTTTGCTGCAGGCAAGGTGCAAGGAGCAGACAAAATATCGGGCAATTATGCCTACTATACACTAAATCTGCCATTAAAAGACAAGATGGTGAGTTGCCCCGTAATGAACGCCAATGGAGAGGTGTTTGGTCTTGCACAAAAATCATCCGGACAAGATACTGTCACCATCTGCTATGCGATGGATGCCCGCTATGCCATGTCGCAAAGCATCTCAGCCCTCTCTTTCAACAGTACGACACTCAAAAGCATAGGTATCAAAAAAGCACTGCCTGATACCGAAGAGCAGGCACTGGTCTTTTTATTTATGGCTTCCTCCCAATTCTCTGCAGAAGAATATCGGAGCGTATTGGATGATTTTATCCAACAATACCCCAACTGTGCAGACGGCTACATGAGGCGCGCTACCCAACAGCTTTACCTGTCGCAGGACGATGCCTCTATGAAACAAGTGACTGCCGATATGGATAAGGCTGTAAGCATAGCTACCAAAAAAGATGACATCTATTACAATCGGGCTAAAATGATCTATAGTTATATGCTGACCGCCCCACAACCCGCATACGGTGATTGGTCGTTTGACAAAGCCTTGGCAGAAATCAAGCAAGCTATTGAAATCAACCCGCTTCCCATCTACTGGCAGGCAGCAGGCGATATCCAATTTGCACGCGAAGACTACCCGGCTGCACTGGAATGTTATACCAAAGTAAATGAATCGGAACTGGCTTCTGCCGTATCTTTCTTCAGTACGGCAAAAACCAAAGAAAGGATGGGAGCACCTGCAGAAGAAGTGTTGCAGCTGATGGACAGTTGTGTGGCACGCTTCAATCCACCCTATATGGAAGAGGCTGCCCCTTACCTACTGGAGCGTGCGCAGGCACGTGTCAACGCCAATCAGGCACGCACAGCCTTATTGGACTACGATGCCTACTTCAAAGCTATCAATGGTAAAGTAAACGACCTCTTCTACTACTACCGGGAACAGGCTGCATTGAAAGCCAAACAATATCAGCGTGCGCTGGATGACATTGCCAAAGCTATCGAACTGAATCCTGAAGATGTGACGTACCGGGCAGAACAGGCTGTTGTCAACATACGGGTAGGACGCAATGAAGAAGCTATCAGGATATTGGAAGAAGCTATTCAGATGAAAGCAGATTATGCCGAAGCCTATCGTCTGTTAGGCATCGCACAACTCCAGATGAAAAAGAACAAAGAGGCTTGTAGTAGTTTCTCCAAAGCCAAAGAGCTGGGCGATCCCAATATAGACGACCTTATTCAAAAGCATTGTAAATAAACGACTTTAGAAAATATATCATTACTCACTAAAACATAAAAGAACAATGAAAACAGTCATTTGCAGTTCTAAGGCTCCAGGAGCAATCGGCCCCTATAGCCAAGCAGTAGAAGCCAACGGCATTGTATTTGTATCTGGCCAGCTGCCCATCAATGCGGAAACCGGTATAATGGCAGAAGGAGCAGAAGCACAAGCCCGCCAATCACTGGAAAACATCAAAGCCATCCTTGAAGAAGCAGGATTGAGCATGGCACACATTGTTAAGACTACGGTGTTTTTGGCCGACATGTCACTGTTTGCCGACATGAACAAAGTGTATGCCACCTATTTTGACGGAGCTTTTCCTGCCCGTTCTGCAGTAGCCGTCAAAGCCCTGCCCAAAGACGCCTTAGTGGAGATTGAGTGCATTGCGGTTCGCTAACAAATCGGCGACAATAAAATTACTGCCTCCTACGAAGATACAATCTTCGGGGAGGCTTTCTTCTTGGGCCGCATGCACTGCTGACACCACATCCGGGAAGCAACTCCCTTGCAGGCCAAAGCCTGCAGCTTGACGCTGTATCTCTTCCTCTGACAAAGCACGTTTGACACTGGCTTTGGTGAAATAATAGCGTGCACTCTGAGGTAGCAGCGACAAAACGCCTCGTATGTCTTTATCATTGACCATTCCTATCACGATGTGCAACTGCCGGCAACGGATGCTTTCAAGCTGTTGGCTGATATAGGTGAATCCTCCGACATTGTGTCCGGTATCACATATTAACAGAGGATTGTCCTGTAACTTCTGCCATCGCCCCATCACCCCCGTCAGTTCTACTACATGTGCAAAGCCCCGACGGACGGCACTCTCATCCAGATGAAAACCTGCTCCTTGCAAAAGAGGGAGAGCTGTCAGTAAGGTGCGCTTATTCTTCTGCTGATAATCACCCTTCAGTTCAAACTCCAAATCTGAATATTGATTATCGTGACACTCCTCTGCAAAATAAATCGGAGCCTGACAAGATTTTGCCTTTTCTTCAAAAACCGGACGAGTTTCCGGGGTAGTTTCGCCAATCACGACAGGAACCCCTTCTTTAATGATGCCTGCCTTTTCTGCTGCAATTTGCGCCAACGTGCTACCCAGGAATTGGGTATGATCAAAACTGATGTTCGTTATCACACACAAGTCCGGACTGATAATGTTGGTACAATCCAGCCGACCTCCCAATCCCACTTCGACAATGGCTACATCAACGGCCTGGTCGGCAAAATAGCAAAATGCCATTGCTGTGGTCAGTTCAAAAAAAGAGGGATGCAAAGGCTCGAAAAGCTCACGCTCTGATTCTACAAAACGCACTACATATTCCTCGGAAACAGGAATCCCATTCACACGTATACGCTCACGAAAATCCACCAGATGCGGAGAAGTATATAATCCCACCCGATAACCTGACGACTGCAAAACAGCAGCCAAGGTATGTGAGCAAGAGCCTTTTCCATTCGTGCCGGCTACATGTATGCAGTGGAAACGACGATGCGGGTGTCCAAAGTGTGCATCCAAGCACAACGTATTCTCCAAACCCTCCTTGTAGGCCTTTCCTCCAATGTGCTGAAACAGCGGTGCACTGTCATATAAGTATTTTAATGTGTCCTGATAATCCATCTTTTACAATGTTTAACGTCGAAATAATCCTTTTACTCCCCAAATTTGTTTATATTTATAAGCAGTTCTGAGGAACGTATGCAATTTTCATCATGCAAAGATAGTGCATATTAATGGTAGATTCTACATACTACATGTAAAATTTGCCAAGATACGACTATAAGGAACACGATGGGATTTGCATATCAACAGTGTGATTTATTAACTAAAACATCTGACGGTATGGGAACGAAGAAAAATTTTGTAATTGACACGAATGTGATCCTGCACGATTACAACTGCTTGAAGAACTTTCAGGAAAACGACATCTACCTGCCGATTGTCGTATTGGAAGAACTGGACAAATTCAAGAAAGGCAATGAACAGATAAATTTCAATGCCCGAGAATTCGTTCGAGAATTGGACTCCATTACAGATGATAATCTATTCACAAAAGGTGCTCCTTTGGGTAAGGGGCTGGGACGCCTGTTTGTCATTGCAGGATCCGTTGACTCTGCCCGTGTACGCGAATCTTTTCCTGCCCGGATTCCTGACCATCAAATCCTTGCGACGGTAGATTGGCTGGCCGACAAACATCCCAAGACTAAGACGATTTTGGTGACCAAAGATGTCAACCTACGGATGAAGGCGCGGTCCATCGGGTTGCTATGTGAAGATTACATCAACGACAAAGTCATCAACATTGACATATTTGAGAAATCAAACGAAACCTTTGAAGGCATCGAACCTGCATTGATTGACCGTATTTACTCTTCGAAAGAGGGAATCGACATCTCCGAACTCTACTTTAAAGAACAGCTCCACCCGAATGACTGTTTTGTCCTTAAAAGTGACCGCAACAGCGTATTGGTGCGTTACAATCCCTTTACGCACGCCGTTTGCCGTGTTCATAAATCGAAGAATTACGGCATCGAGCCACGTAATGCCGAACAAGGTTTCGCTTTCGAAGTACTTAACGACCCCGAAATCAAATTGATTGCCTTAACCGGAAAAGCAGGAACAGGAAAGACTTTGCTGGCATTAGCTGCAGCACTCAATCAATTAAATACATACAAACAAATCTTACTGGCACGCCCCATTGTGGCACTCTCCAATAAAGACATCGGTTTTCTCCCAGGTGATGCCAACGAGAAAGTTGCTCCCTATATGCAGCCGTTGTTCGATAATCTGAATGTTATCAAACATCAGTTTGCCGCAACATCCAGTGAGGTGAAACGGCTGGATGAAATGCAGAAAAGCGGCCAACTGGTTATAGAGGCCCTGGCCTTCATAAGAGGCAGAAGCCTGAGCGAAACATTCTGCATCATTGATGAAGCACAGAATTTAACTCCACACGAGATAAAGACCATTATCACCCGTGCCGGAGAAGGCACAAAGATGGTGTTTACCGGTGATATCCAACAGATTGACCAACCATATCTGGACAGTCAATCCAACGGTTTGGTTTACATGATAGACCGTATGCGCAACCAAAATCTTTTTGCCCATATTAATCTGGTCAAAGGCGAGCGTAGCCGTCTAAGTGAATTAGCCAGCAATCTGATGTGACACAGCTGACAAATTACATGAACCGACATAAAACCGGCTATAGGGAGGGCAGTTTTAGTCAGAGGGACAAAAATGCTGAATACATACTTTTTTTCACGGCAAGCTTTGTCCCTCTGATTATTATATTGTATCTTTGTCCCACCTAAAACAAAAAAAAATGGGAATGGAACAGAAACTATTTCAACGTTATTTGTCAGCAAAAGTATTGCCCTTCTGGGCCATTCTTTTACTTGACATTTTCATCATAGCGTTCTCTACAATATTAGCTTGCCTATTGCGATACAGGTTTAGTTATATCATGGCAGAGCCTTCTATTGTCAACAAAGCCATTCTTTGGACTGTTTCTGTAAATTTGCTGTTTTTCAGACTATTTCGCACCTACTCCAACGTGTTGCGTTTTTCTTCTTTTGTCGATATCCTGCGTATCTTTGTCTCCCTGACCATGGCTTATGCCCTACTGCTCACGGCGTGCCTATTTTCTGGGAATATCCTCAATTATCGTCTCGTTCCTATCAGCGTTCTATTCATGTCCTATATCATCAGTTTTGGACTGATGGCCGGAACACGTGTACTGGTAAAGACATTCTTCGAAACCATCAATTTTGACGTACGGCACAGTTCCAATGTATTTATCTACGGAGCCAAAGAGGCAGGAGTCAATATTGCAAAGGCGCTACGTGTCAATTTAAGCAACCATTATCGTCTACGCGGTTTTATTGCTGATGAACCGGAACTGATTGACAAAGTAATGATGGGTGTCAAGGTATATGCCAATGACGACACCTTGTTAGACAAGTTGATAGAAAGGGATGTACATACCGTCATCATTTCACCGGCCAAGATGGAAGAGCTTAAAAAACGCAATATGGCAGATTGGCTGTTGGAACACAATATAAAACTACTGACTGCATCTACATTGAATGAGTGGAACGGACAAGTAGATCCGACCCAACTGAAAAAAATACAGATTGAAGACCTGTTGCAACGCGCCCCTATCGAGATTGATATTCGTAAGGTAGCTTCTCAATTAGAGGGAAGACGGGTGATGATTACAGGAGCAGCAGGTTCTATTGGTAGTGAAATCATGCGACAAGTTGCATCATTCAATCCATACAAGTTAATATTAATCGATCAAGCTGAAACTCCTTTGCACGACATACGACTGGAATTACAGGACCGCTGGCGAGACATTGATGCAGAAACCCTCATTGCCGACATATCCAATGCAAGCAGAATGGAGGCAATTTTTAGGAAATTCCAGCCGCAATATATTTTTCACGCAGCGGCTTACAAGCACGTCCCGATGATGGAAGATAATGTGTCAGAGTCAATCCAAGTTAATGTATGCGGAACCCGTATTTTAGCAGATCTTGCCGTAAAATATGGTGCAGAAAAATTTGTGATGATTTCCACAGACAAAGCCGTCAACCCTACCAATGTAATGGGATGTTCTAAACGCATTTGTGAGATATATGTACAATCATTAGCCAAAAAACTCCAAAAAGAGGGAGTAAAATCCACCCAATTCATTACGACCCGTTTTGGCAACGTACTCGGCTCAAATGGTTCAGTAATACCCCGTTTCCGAGACCAGATTCAGCGAGGCGGTCCGGTAACTGTAACACATCCTGATATCATCCGCTATTTTATGACGATACCTGAAGCCTGTCGCTTGGTATTGGAAGCAGGAAGTATGGGCAAAGGCGGAGAGATATACATTTTCGATATGGGCATGCCCGTAAAAATCGTAGATTTGGCCCGACGTATGATTACTTTATCCGGAAGATCGGACGTAAAAATTGAATTTACGGGGTTACGACATGGCGAGAAACTCTATGAAGAACTTTTGAACGTCAAAGAGCTGACAAAACCGACCTATCATGAGAAGATTATGATTGCAAACGTACGCGAGTATGACTATGATGAGGTCAAGGAACAGATTCAACACATCATTGATGTCAGCTATACATATGACCAGATGAAGATTGTATCAGCAATGAAAGAACTGGTTCCTGAGTTCATCAGCAAGAACTCATGCTTTGAAGTATTGGATAGACATTGATTCATTAACAAATAAAGAAGTGTGCCAAGCTGGCAAGAAACCAATCTTCCAATTTTGGCACACTTTCTTTATCTAATAGGATTCCGAAACACGTGGCATCCTATCTCCCTTATTCCTTCTATCAATTATTCATGATGAGATGAAAAATACCTCAGGAACTGAGTACGTTCAAACATATTCACTCCCTTGGGATCTCCTGCATTGAGTTTTCCCTTAAACTGTTTCACGCACTCAAAGCCTTTGCTGTCCATCCACCGCACAAGGTAATCGTGACATTCACTGATGATACCCTCTCCTTGCTGATAGACGGCGCTACACATCTCGACTGCCGAAGCACCAGCTAAAATAGCCTTCACCACATCTTCTGCAGAACGTACACCTCCAGAAGCTGCAAGATCCAACTGAGTGACCGCAGTCGAAGTAATACCAATCCAACGAAGGACCTTACCCAGTTCGGACCCATTACTGAATACCGGACCAGACACATGCGACATCTTTTCTATATTGATGTCGGGCTGATAAAAACGGTTGAACAATACCACTGCAGCAGCTCCATTAGCATACAACTGATTTACCAAAGCAACAGGATTACTCATGTTATCACCCAACTTCATAATCACCGGTATCTGAACAGTCTTCTTGACGTGACGCAAAATATCAATATGACGTTGTTCAAAGCTTCCGTATGTATATTGTACATCGGTCTGGAGTGCCAATATATTGATTTCAATTGCGTCTGCTCCTGCTGATTCTATCTGCCGTGCAAAATCAATCCAATCAGCGTCCTGATAACAGTTAATACTTGCAATCACGGGAATATCACAGACTTTTTTACTCTCCCTGATTAAGGTCAGATATTCTCCCAACTTGTGCTGACGCACATAGCCTACTAAATAGTCACTCCCTTCCGGATACATAGAAGGATCCCCCATCCAGTCGGCTTCCATCATGATTTGCTCTTCAAACAGTGATTTCAATACAACAGCACCTGCTCCGGACTGAGCCAGTTTCTGGACCTTGGCAGCACTATCGGTCAAACCCGAACTGCTGACAATAATAGGATTTTTCAGTTTCAAACCGGCAAATGTAGTTTCTAATGTTGCCATAATCTTTGATATTAAAGTTAATAATTCCGTTCACCGAATATTTTGCTCCCTACACGCACCAACGTACTGCCTGCATCGATTGCCTCATGATAATCATGCGACATGCCCATGGACAATTCCTTGAAAGACGCTTCATTGGCAAACCAGGTTGCTTTTACTTCAGCAAAGAACTGAGCTAAGGAACAAAATTCCGATTTGATTTGTTCTACATCGTCCGTATTGGTTGCCATTCCCATCAAACCACATATACGGACATGCTCCAACCGCTTCCACTCTTCTTGTTGTAACATGCAGCTACATTCCTCAAAACCAAAGCCGAATTTCGTTTCCTCCTTAGCTATATGTATCTGCAACAAGCAATCTACCCGCCGTGACACTTTTGCAGCCTGCTTATTCACTTCCACCAGCAGCTTATAGGAATCAATACCATGAATTAAGGACACATAGGGAATCATGTATTTAATCTTATTCGTCTGCAAATGACCGATAAAGTGCCACTCAATATCCTTGGGCAAGGCCTCATACTTGGCAGTCATTTCTTGCACTTTACTTTCGCCAAAGATACGCTGACCCGCACGATATGCTTCCTCAATAGCTTCTTGGGGATGATACTTGGATACAGCTACCAGTCGAACGTCATCCGGTAACTCCTTCCATATTTGCTGAAGATTCTCTGTAATCATTTCAACGTTCCTCTCTACCTACTCCCCCTATATTTCAGGTTTCACATCTGGCTCAGCCCGAAACGGATAGACATCCATAATTGCCGTTTCACTGACCGCCCCGATTTGGTAATCAGCCATGGTACCCTTCATTCCTTCATCCAACTTTTTCACTGCATCACGCAAGTCTGCGGCCTGCACCAGCACTTGCGTAGAAGTCTTCTTCTCCACTGCGCTCTTTTCGTCCAATGTGATAAAGATCAGTTTGCACTTAAACCAGCGATCGGCTGCCTCCTCTTCACTTGGAAACAGTTCACTATAATTTGCACGTTTGATGTCCGATACCGTAAACTCACCACTTATGAAAGGTGCCATTTCCTCAATGATACGCGCCTCAGCTTCAGTAAAACTGAGAGCATCCACCAAATAAGGTTCATTGACTTTCTTATTCATCCCATTCTCCATGGTTTTCTCATAACGAATTTTACATTCAAACCACGTATGCATTGCCATAACTTACTAATTTTCTGATTTATATATTAAAAACTTATATACAGCCCCCTAACACACCTTACAGCGGTAAAAGAAAAAGCCCTCATTTATGATGCAAAGATAATGTTTACCACATTAATATCTTCCATCACACGAACAAATTTTAAGGAGAAATAGTAATCAACCCACATTAAAATCGGCATCCAACCGTTTTTATGTAACACCATCGTAATACTTTTTTCAAATCATTGTCACACTTTTCTGTCGGAGAATGCTTTATTTTGCAAATGAAACAACAGATTTGTTCAGGTATATAAATACACAATCAGAGGATTTAACCCAAAGAAAGAAAAGTATGGTAAAGTTTATCGAATCAGAACTTGTCTTACTTAAAAAAGAGATAGACGAGATGTGGACACTGGTCTACAATCAATTGGATCGTGCAGGTGAAGCAGTACTGACACTGAACCGCGAGTTGGCACAGCAAGTATTAGTACACGAACGTAGAGTAAATGCATTCGAACTAAAGATTGACAGCGATGTAGAAGATATCATCGGCCTATATAATCCGGTTGGCATTGACCTGCGCTTTGTATTGGCCATGCTCAAAATCAACTCTAACCTTGAGCGATTGGGCGATTTTGCCGAAGGTATTTCACGATTTACCATCCATTATAATGAACCTGCGCTGGATGCCGACTTGATTGAACGACTCCGATTGGCTGAGATGATCAACCAGATACTATCCATGTTGCAACAGACCCGACAGGCATTGCAAGAAGAAAGTATCGAACTGGCCACTTCCGTATTTGCCAAGGACCGCCTGCTTGATGAAATCAATGCAGAAGCGACCCACATTCTGGCCGAATACATCCAGAGACAACCAGAGAACGCACTTTCTGCCTTAAACATTGTCGGCGTTTTCCGCAAACTCGAACGATCGGGTGACCACATTACAAACATTGCCGAGGAAATTGTTTTCTTCCTTGACGCTAAGGTATTAAAACACAGCGGGAAAAGTGACGAGTACTATGTATAGTCTCCATAAACTGATGTAAGAAACACAAGTTCAATGAATTTGAACTAACAGAAAGAGACAACGGGAAGGCATGGAGAACAATTGTATCATGGCATAAAATGGTGGTACAAAGTCATGATATGATTATTTCATGCCATGAAACGACCATTTTAAGCTGCACGTTTGCAGAAACCGCGATTTCATGCCATGGCAACCGGGGTTTTGATGTAGAAATAGCTACTGTCGAGATGATATAACCGAGGCTATCAGTCGGATTCACCGTAACCCCAATGAAGTGACAGACCTATATGTCTGCCCCAAATACCGTTCGCAGCGGTATCATCCGTAAACACCGTTCGTGATGATGCGTTGCGTGTGGCTTCATTCGTGTAATGTATGTGTAGTTATAACCCGCATTCAGCAAACCTGTTGAGGCCAATACAAGACTTGAGTTAGCGACCTTGTCGGCAATGAAGTTAACTGGCATCGGCAATGCAGCATAAATTGTGATCTCTCTCAGGCAACTCTTGCCTCATACAGCAATCATCGAACTCACGTTAAGGAGATTATGAACTATATAATAGCTTCTTATACAACATCAACCTTTATGCCAAAAATCAATGTTGATAACAAAAAGATAATATTTTAGGATTCTTTCATGATTTTAGGTCAAAAATTGCTATATTTGTACATAGGAAACGTTTGCAGATGTAGAAAAATGCTTTGAAATGATAATAAAAACCAAAGATTTTTAGAAAAGATGTTATATGACATGTTTTTTAATTTGGTCTATACCCGAAAAAGCCTCTATCTTTGCAGCGTTATCCTGAAAACAATCTTTTTACCTTAAAAAAAAACTAATACCTATTGAAAACTGAAAAGGGGGCTTTGTGAAAAGCCCCCTTTTTGTATCTTAAACAGAAAATAAATATGATGAAAAGCCATCTATACACATATATATAAACCAAAAGAGAATGTCCATGAAGCATCACATAGACATCCTCTTTTCATCTGCGGAGAGACGGGGATTCGAACCCCGGATACCCTTTAGGGGTATACACGCTTTCCAGGCGTGCCTCTTCAACCACTCGAGCATCTCTCCTTTTCGGGTTGCAAAAGTAATGGAAGTTTTTGAAACAGCCAAATATTCATCTACTTTTTCTAAAGTCGTAAATCTGAGAACCAATCCACCTGAAAGGAAAAAACACAGTTTGCTTCCCTATAGTGCTAACAATATGATATATAACATATTTATGAAATGCTTTTTTGCTCCATAAGGAGAACGATATGTCAGAAAAATGCGTTATATTTGTATAGTTCTATTTTGCACAGTCAAAATAGATACAAGTAACCAAATCAATCACTTATTATCTAACTACGATGAAAAAGGAAATCAAATTCAGCCTTGTTTACCGTGATATGTGGCAATCCTCCGGTAAATATCAACCCCGTGTTGACCAATTGGTTCGTATCGCTCCCTTGATTGTCGAAATGGGGTGTTTCGCCCGAGTGGAAACTAACGGAGGTGCTTTTGAGCAAGTGAATCTCCTGTATGGCGAGAATCCCAATAAAGCCGTCAGGGCCTTTACTCGTCCATTCAAGGAAGCCGGTATACAGACGCACATGTTGGACCGAGGTTTGAATGCGCTCCGCATGTACCCAGTCCCGGCTGACGTACGACGATTGATGTATAAAGTTAAGCACGCCCAAGGAGTGGACATCACTCGCATTTTTTGCGGGCTGAACGAGACACGGAATATCATTCCTTCCATACAATACGCCTTGGAAGCGGGAATGATACCTCAGGCGACACTATGTATTACTTACTCTCCGGTACACACTGTAGAATATTACACTCAAATAGCCGATCAACTAATTGAGGCCGGTGCTCCAGAAATATGCTTGAAAGACATGGCCGGCATCGGACGTCCCGGTACATTGGGCCGGTTGGTAAAAAACATTAAGGAGCGTCATCCGAACGTATTGATACAATACCATGGGCACAGCGGTCCAGGCCTATCCATGGCTTCTATTCTGGAGGTATGTGAAAACGGAGCAGACATTATAGATGTGGCTATGGAGCCAATGTCATGGGGCAAAGTTCATCCGGATATCATTTCCGTACAAGCCATGCTGAAAGACGAAGGTTTCCAAGTGCCAGAAATCAATATGAAAGCGTATATGAAAGCACGTGCCATGACACAGGAATTCATCGACGACTTTTTGGGATATTTCATGGACCCAACAAACAAGCACACCTCATCATTGCTATTGAAATGCGGGCTTCCCGGTGGCATGATGGGATCCATGATGGCAGACCTCAAAGGGGTACATTCCGGTATAAACATGATTCTCCGCGGTAAAGGAGAGGCAGAGTTGAGTATTGACGACCTTTTGGTCATGCTCTTCGATGAGGTGGAATACGTATGGCCCAAATTGGGATATCCCCCCTTGGTAACACCCTTCAGCCAATACGTCAAGAATGTAGCCTTGATGAATGTGATGCAGCAAGTCAAGGGAGAAGGCAGATGGACCATGATAGACAACCATACCTGGGACATGATTCTTGGGAAGAGCGGCCGACTGCCCGGACCGTTAGCTCCGGAAATTGTCGAACTGGCTAAATCGAAAGGTTACGAATTTGTTGACACTGATCCACAATTAAACTATCCGGATGCACTGGACGAATATCGAAAAGAGATGGATGCAAACGGATGGGAATATGGCGAGGATGATGAAGAGCTCTTTGAACTGGCGATGCATGACCGCCAATACCGTGACTATAAATCAGGCATAGCCAAGAAACGGTTTGAAGATGACCTGCAACGTGCCAAAGATGCGGCTATGGCCAAAAACGGTTTTTCAGAGGAAGAAATCAAGAAACTGAAACGCGCCAAAGCCGATCCCATCATTGCACCTTCCAAAGGCCAAGTATTGTGGGAGGTCTCCGTAGAAGGCCCATCTGTATCTCCATTCATTGGCTGTAAGTACCAACACGACCAAGTATTCTGCTACATCTCCACGCCATGGGGAGAATACGAGAAAGTGATGACTGGATTTACGGGACGAGTTGTGGAAATCTGTGCTCCACAAGGCAGCATAGTCAACAAAGGTGATGTGATTGCGTACATTCAGCGCAGCGATATTTTCGCATAAACCCATCGTCACAAAAAGGAAAGGGTGAACATCACTCACCCTTTCCTTTGAAATATAATTAAAGATATCTCTTCAGCGTTTCAATCATTTTCTGATAGCCAGCCGCATCCAAATAGACTTGATTCGGATTCATCTGGAATGTTCCACCATAATCAGGGCCATCCACATACTTAGGAACCAGATGGAAATGCAGATGAGACAATTTGTCTGAATAAGCCCCATAATTTATCTTTTCCGGATTAAACGCTTTCTGCATAGCACGAGTTACCCGAACGACATCTGCCATGAAAGCATTACGTTGTTCGTCGTCCAGTTCGTTTAAATCGTTCACATGACCGTTATATGCCACCAGACAACGGCCTTGATATGTTTGTTCCTTAAAAAGGAAAACACGCGAGACAGCCAGTGGAGCAATCTCGATCATCAGGTTATGCAATGTATCGTTGTTCTGACAATACAAGCATTCGGCAGGATTACTTTTCATTTGATATTGTACGTTTAGATTGACAGTATTTCTATTTATCTATGTCAGAAAGGCCACTCGTCTTCCTACAGAACGAGCGGCCTTCTCTAATTAGTTTTCACAAAAGGATATTACATAAACCAGCGAACGTAACAGAAGTCCTGACGGTGAGGCAGGTCAGGGTTCTTGGGGAACATACGATAGCATACCTTGAAGCTACCAGCATTCTCCAGTTCGTGCGTAGCCTGGAATGTATAGAGGGTACCCTCTTTCTTCACGACTTCAAACGGATCGACGGAGTAAATGTGCTGTTTGCCCTCCTGATCAGTATAGATAGTTACCAGTTCCAGACCTATTGCATCGTTCAAGCCCTTTTCGTCAACCACATAGGTGATAGTGTACTTCTTTCCACTCTCAATAGAGCCCTTCTGCAATTCTTCACATTTGTCACTCTTAACAATTTCTATACTATCCCACTTGGCAACTACTTCTTCCTTCCATGCGGCAATCTCCTTGGCTTTGGCATAGTTGTCAGCAGCCAGAACCTTGAAGCGCTTTGCCTCTTTGCAATAGAATTTTTCGAAGTAATCATCCAACTGACGTTTCATTGTATAGTGAGGAGCAATCTGTGCAATCGAATTCTTGATAGTACGAACCCAACCTTCTGAATAGCCCTTCTTGTTGCGGGCATAATACAGAGGCAAGATCTCAGTTTCCAAAATGCTATAGATTGTAGCGGCATCAAGCTGGTCTTGGTGTTCCTGATTTTGATAAGTACGCTTCTCGGTCAATGCCCAACCGGCACCTTCACGATAACCTTCAAGCCACCATCCATCAAGTACAGAGAAGTTTATCACACCGTTCATCAGAGCTTTCTCACCCGATGTACCGGATGCCTCCAACGGACGAGTCGGAGTGTTCAACCAAATATCAACACCTGAAACCAGACGACGTGCCAACTGCATATCATAGTTCTCCAGGAAGATAATCTTACCCAAGAATTCAGGACGACGCGATATTTCAATAATCTTCTTGATCAGCCCCTGTCCGGCACCATCATGCGGATGCGCTTTTCCGGTAAAGAGGAATTGTACAGGATAATCAGGATTGTTCACAATCTTGGCCAAACGTTCCAGATCTGTAAAGAGCAGATGAGCACGCTTGTAAGTAGCAAAACGACGTCCGAAACCAATCAGCAAAGCATTGGGGTTAATCTTATCCAACAAAGCTACGATGCGGGAAGGATCACCCTGATTCTTCAGCCAAGTCTCACGGTACTGCTTACGCACATAATCGATAAGCTTGTTCTTCAATGCCATACGTGTCTTCCAGATTTCTTCATCAGGCACATTATAGATAGCCTCCCATATTTTCTGGTTAGACTGGTCATACCAGAAGTTTTCATCAAAGTGGGCGGCATAGAGCTGTTTCCACTCCGTTGCACTCCATGTAGGGAAGTGTACACCATTGGTCACATAGCCCACGTGATTCTCCTCGGGGAAATATCCCTTCCAGATAGGAGCAAACATTTGTTGAGACACCTTTCCATGCAGCCAGCTTACACCATTTACCTCTTGTGAAGTATTGCAAGCAAAGATTGACATGCAGAAACGTTCACCCTTATCACCCGGATTGTTGCGACCCAAATCCATCAAATCATCCCAAGTGATACCCATACGAGGAGGATAACCTCCCATATACTTGCCAAACAGACCTTCATCGAAATAGTCGTGACCAGCAGGTACCGGAGTATGCACGGTATAAAGCGAAGAGGCACGCACCAGTTCGATGGCCTGATCATAGGTCAGTCCTTCTGCCACGTAGTCGCAAATACGCTGAACGTTGATCAATGCAGCATGACCCTCGTTACAATGGTAGATATCCTTCTTGATACCCAGCTTCTTCAGAGCCAAAATACCACCAATACCCAACAAGATCTCTTGCTTCAAACGGTTCTCCCAATCACCACCATACAGCTGATGAGTAATCGAACGGTCAAATTCACTATTCATTTCATTATCCGTATCCAACAGATAGAGTGAAATGCGACCTACATTTACACGCCATACATATGCATGTACATAATAATCCAAATAAGGCACATCAACGACAACCTGCTTACCTGTCTCATCCAATACAGCATCAAGGGGCAACTGCCCGAAGTTCTGAGCCTCATAGTTAGCTATCTGCTGACCATCCATAGAGAGTGTCTGCGTGAAATAGCCGTAACGATACAGGAAACCAACAGCGCACATATCTACATTACTGTCAGACGCTTCTTTCAAGTAGTCGCCGGCCAATACGCCTAAACCACCAGAGTATATCTTAAGGACATGGTTCAAACCATATTCCATACTGAAATAGGCTACAGAAGGACGTTTCTTATCAGGCTCTACATCCATATATGTACGGAATTTAGAGTAGACATCCTCCATGCGGCGTAAAATGACATTGTCTGCTGCAAGCGCTTCCAACTTGGCATAGCTCATGCGTTCCAACAGAAGTACCGGGTTTTGTCCCACCTCTTTCCACAGAGCAGGGTCAAGGTCACGGAACAATTCAGTAGCTTCGTAGTTCCAAGACCACCAAATGTTACGTGCAAGTTCAGACAGTTTCTCCAATTCAACAGGGACATGCGATTTTACATTCACATCTTTCCAATTCGGAGTGTTTACATTACTAACTTTAATCTTCATTGTATATAACTTGATTGATTAATAATTTTCATTTGCTTTCTTCAGTCAACCTAACAAACGTTTCACAGAGTTACGTAACGCAACGTCGTAGGCTTCATAATAATATTGTATAAAATGTTTCCACAGAGCTTGCTCGGCCACATGCCCTGCATGCTTGCGTATTTCCTTGATTTCAGCAACGCTTTTCCCTGAGAAAAGGGCAATCGTATCCTTGATTCCATCGGCAACCTCACTATAATTATAGTCAGATCGGTGTAACACCTCGACACCACCATTGATTCCCTTTTGTCCCTTCAGGCTGTTTACCCAAAGTCCAAAACCTGCCAGGTCTGTTGTGATAGTCGGTACACGGAAAGCCACACTCTCCAACGGAGTATATCCCCATGGTTCGTAATAGGAAGGATAGACACTCAAATCTTCACCCAATATCACATCATAATAATGTTTGTTCAAGATGCCGTCATAACCATCCAGATAGCAAGGCACAAATATAACTTTCACTTTGTCTTCGGGACGATTTCCCATGCCTAAATATTTCAACATATCCAACACTTGGTCATGAGTCATATTATGCAGCCAATGAGTGATAAACGGAACTTCCAGAGGTGTAGTGTACACGTCATGTCCTTTCAGACGTTTTTGCAGGTCGTCTCGGGGGTCTCCCACCCAACCTGGTACATTGACAAATGCCAGAACTTTCTTTTTCAGTTCCTTATCACGATTCAGGCGATTCAATGATTCCAAGAACACGTTGATGCCTTTGTTCTTGAACTCATATCGTCCGCTGGTGCCTACAATCAGCGTATCATCATCAAACGATTCGCCCAGCAAACAATTAGCGACACGCAGCATCAATGCACGAGCCCGCTTGCGTTTATTGGTAAATGCCGCACCTTTCGGAACGAAATCATCCTCAAAGCCGTTCATCAAAACCACATCAGCTTCCTTATCCAACAACTCTCTGCATTCATTGTTGGTGATTTCGCTCACAGTGGTAAAACAATCCACATAGTGTGCCGTCTGCTTCTCAATAGAGTGTTTAGACTCCATATTCAGTTCACGGGCCATTTGGTCACCGTTATAAGCAAACAGATAATCATACAAAGGTTTATTGTTACCAGCAATCGAACGGCCGATAGAAGTTGCGTGAGTGGTAAAGATGGTAGCAATCTGAGGGACCTTCATCTGTAAATAGAGAGCTGCCATACCCGTCATCCATTCATGGGCCTGAAAGACGATCTTGTCTGTCTCCATCAGATTAAAACGATAGAAGCTCTCTATCACCTTGCCCGTAGCAAAAGCAAACATAGAAGCTTCATCATAATCACCGTATGCATGTAATGAATCGACTTGATAGCGATTCCACATGACGGTATATATTTCATTTTTCTGTTCAAAGAAAGGTTGGAAATCAACCAAAATGACAATCGGTTCGCCCGGAATATTCCATCGTCCTACTCGAACTGACAGATTGTCTTTCTCGATAGCATGCTGCTTCCATGCAGCACACAGGTTATCGGATTCAGTAAACAAAGGATTATCTTTTCCCTTCCAAAAGTCAGGACCTATAAAAAACAACTTATCACGGAATTTTTCCTGTAACGTATTTGCCCGAGTAGACAAAACCGTATAAATACCGCCAACCTTATTACACACTTCCCAACTTGCTTCAAAGATATAATCAGGGGTTAGTAGCTCTTGTGCCATGGTGTATTACAATCTCTTTACTTCTATTTATTATTTTTCGGCTGCAAAATTACACATTATTCTTTGAAAAATAGTCTATTAATCGAAAAAAGTGCTGAAAAGCAGGAAAACAATCGTTTGCATAGATGATACACCTACAAATGAACTGTGCTGAAGCAATAGATTCCGTAGACAAACAGCCATTGACACCTCCCGTTTTCTGATTTGATTCGTCACTATTTATTCATTTAAACGAAAATGAACTATTATTCTCCCGACAAGCGTTTTACTATTGTCTGTAATCTTCTCTGATATGACAACTGTTGTGGATCAAAGTCCTTGTATACATCTATAGAAATCTCTCCATTGACAATTCCGTTCAAAACCTCACTCAATGTACAATCATCTTCCTGGGGAATCAAAGTTCCATATTTATCTTTTTCTATCACATCAAAGGCTCCACCTACATTTGTCGACACCAGATAATTACGAAACCGTTTCGCCTCAGGGAATATCAAAGGGGAACCTTCCCAACGGGAGGTGAGCACAAAAACCTTTGCCCTGTTATAATAGGACCAAAGTTCCTTTTTATCAAAGATTGGCCCCACAAAACGTACATTGGATGTTTTCTCCGGATGAAGCGCGTAAAACCTACGTATATACTTATGGAATTCCTCCTCAATCGGTCCGATAAAATAAAACTTCCAATCCCCCAAATCCACCTGTGCCAATGCACTCAAAAGCATCTCGGTATTTTTTTGCCTGGTACCCAATCGTCCCACGGTTATCATCACATTCTCCTTGGCTTCAAAGTTCCATTCTTCTATACCTAACCTTTTCAAAGTAGATTCATCAAATGAATTGGGTATCCAGACCAACTTCTTTTCCAATATACTACCAAATTCAGGAGTATTGCACAATCTTTTATATCCCGACGACGTCTCGCAAGAGAAAAGCGTGACGCGATCCAACAAATAGTGATAAATCCGACGTCTGCACCATCGCTCTAAGGCATTTTTATGCGTCAGTTCAAAATCTCTTCCCAAATCAGTATCCAACTTCAAATAAACCTGTCCTTTCTTATTCCAAAGACGGTGGAAGAAGAGCACAGCAAAAGTTTCTAACCGCCAATGAAAGCAAACGAGCAAATCGATTTTCCTAGAATGGTACATGAAATAGAAGAAATAGACAATCATACGCTGATATTGGTTATAGGTTAGCCAACGACGAACAAAGGTAAAGTCTGGTTCTTCTTTTTCGCGAACCTTCGCATCCAGTTCATCCGGATAACCGCACAATATCTCGGTTTGATATCCCAAAGCCTTTCCTAAATGATAAGGTACCTGGATAACATCCTTACCTAACTCCATCAAATTAAGTCTACGCCATACCAATGTCAATTTCTTCTTTTCCATACTCTACCGTTTTAGATTTCACTTAATGCAGACAAAAAGAAAAAACCTTTGCGCAGCAAAGGAGCCATTGCTGCTGCATTCTTTCTATAATGTTCATACTCTTCATCTTTCATTGTGTGGATGATATGCTCAGCTTCATACAACGAGGAAACACAGATACCCACTTGATGGTGCTCTACAAAAGATGCCATTCCTGATTCTCTCCACACAATTACAGGAATACCAGATGCCAAATAGAGCCCACACTTATGTGGATTGTTAAAACGCTGATATGTCCCCAGTAGGCCTGCACAGGTTTCTATAGATGTACCATCCCATACCAACCCCCATGAGCTATGACGAATCTCTATCGGCAAATACTCTGGACTCTCCACTCCCATAAACTGCAGATTACCAACTTTCTTTGGAGAACAGCCATCACCCCATATCTTGAACGAGAGATTCAATCTGTGCAATTGGTTGATAAAGGGTGCTTTCATCAAGTTACCTGCAAAACAGATTGATCCATCCGGATAGGAATCACAGAAAGACTTTGGATGTAAATAATCCCAAACCTGGACAGGAATCATCCTCTTATAAATGCCATAATCTTCACGCAAGATTCTACATGAGTTCTCGTTAGGAGCCAATATGACATCGGCGCAGGCAATAGCATCTATTTCCACCTTACGTTGCCCCCACATCTGTTCCGAACGCATAGATTCCACATCGTTAATGAAACAGACCAATTTGAAACCCAACAGATTACGAACTTTTCCTAACAGCCAGATTCGAAAAGAATTACTGGGAACGATATATAGGAGCATTCCGTTTCTACCAACTCGAAAGAACAGGATGAATAACAATATGGGCACATCTACCAACTTCAACCATTTATTATAATACACAGGAAGACTCAAGACCGCACGGAATCCCTCTTTGTCTAACAGATTCATCACATCCTTTACAGCCTTAGCGCCTGCGTTATACTGCTTACGTTGTCCAAACTTTATATAATACTTTCCACTCATGTTTTACTCTTTATCCGACAAGCTTTCTCAACGAATTGGCACAAAGATACCTGAAATTGTCCCAGTCAACATTTTCCAAGCCATTCGGGTACGTAGGTGCAACACATAACCAACAAACTTGACAGGCATAACTAACAAAGACAGATATATACAACTCAGACATTTCTCCATTCCCTTCAGATTTTTTCGAGCAAATATCATGCGGGAACGAGAAAGATAATACTCCCTTAAGGGGGTTTGTTTGGGCAACGTCATGGCTTCTTTATGATACACAACAGATGCAGGTTCGTAAAACAATTTATACCCTGCAGCCTGCATCTGATAACTCCAATCAAACTCCTCATAAAACAAAAAATAGATTTCTGACATACATCCTACATGCTCTATCACGTCCCGACGAAACATCATGGCAGCACCGTGAAGCACCTCAGTTTCTTTTGCGTACATATAATCACGACGTCTTGAATAATCAAATGGCAGCGTCGTATGTTTCAACGTTATTCGACTCATGCGACAATAACCATAATATTGCACTTCGTCAGGCTTATACAAAGAAAGGATACATGGAGAGACCCCTCCCACCTGCTCATTTTGCAAACGTTGTACGAGAGGAGACAATACAGAAGACTTGACTACCACATCATTGTTCACAAAGAACAGATAATCTCCCTTTGCATGCCTGTATCCCAAATTGTTACCTCCCGCAAAGCCCAAATTCACCTTACTACGAATAACCATTACATCAGGATGAGCATGCACTATTTTGTCAGCATCATCCCCCTGCGAAGCGTTGTCCACTACAATCACTTCGTAAGGCAACGTTTCATGCTTCTTCAAAGAGGCTATTAGTTCACAAGTATCTTTCCAACCGTTATAATTTACAGTAATTATAGAGACCATATTTTCAGAAACTATATAGTTCAACTTACTCTTTCTCCTCTTTTCTCCGAACCAATGATACCAAAATCTCCAACTCTTTGAATTTCAATAGATAAGCAAACGAAGCATAGAAAGAAATTCCGACCACCACACCAAAAAATAGTTTTGCAACAGGAGAAGCAAAACATATTGCTGAGATGTATACGACTCCACCCATCGCCAATGACAATCCCAAAATTGGCATCAACATTCTCATTTGATTCAAAAGAGTAATTGATGTCAGACGAGAAGAAAAAAGCACTACAATAACCAAATCCATTAGATAATAGCCCACAATACCTATACACACTACCGAAACTCCCATAGGAAGCGTAATACACAAAATAAGAACCGCAACCAGTTTTTTGATGAATTCTGATTTCAAATGATAATCACTACGTCCCTTGGCATCCAAAATCGAAACGTTGATTTGCATAGCCGGATGCCACATCATCGCAAAACACAATATTTGCAGCAAAGAGGCTGCAGGCAACCATTTATCGGTCAGGACAACAGAAATGAAAGGAACAGCCAACACAGCCATACCCACCATCAAAGGATATAAGAGGAAAGCCGATACTCGTAAATAGTTTGTAAACAACCTGTTGAAATTTTGCTCGTCATTCTGATAATCACACAAGATGGGAAATGTAACCCGATGGATAATATTGCCAAAATTCTGTACGGGAAACTGCCCCAACGCAAATGCCCGATTGAAATAGCCTAACATTTCTGGCATAAAGAATTTGCCAATCGTCAATGAATACATATGCGTATATATCGTATGAAGCAACCCTGATACCAACAACTTAGAGCCATATGCAAAAAGAGAGCGAAAAGAGGCATAGGAAAAAAAACTATTCGGAATCCATTTTGTTTGTAACGATAATGTCAACACCCATACAACACTGAAAATCAATGCTTGATAAACCAATGTCCATACTCCAAATCCATGATAAGCCATCCATAATCCTGCAGATCCACTTACGATGACTGCCCAAATGGATGCCAATGCCTGCTTTCTGAAATTCAGTTCAATTGTTAGGCGAGTCATTTGAACAGAAGCGAATGAATTGATAATCAAGACAACAGAATAAACACGAAGTATAGTTGTAAGTTCCTGCTGATTATAAAATTGAGATATCCAAGGAGCCACACCATATAACAAAAGATAAGCAAATGATGCAGCAAAGATATTGAAAAAGAACATTGTGGCATAATCTTTTTCCGTTCTACCCTTCTTCTGGATAAGTGCGTTAGTAAATCCACTATCCACAAAAGCCTGCGCTACAGCCATAAAGATACTAAGCATGGCTATCAGACCATAATCAGCAGGTGAGAGCAAACGCGCAATGAAGATAGTCAGCACAAACTGGATGCCTTGTGTTGAAAAACGTTCCAACGCATTCCACAACATTCCTCTAACAGCTTTATCCTTTATCGACATACCTTACTTATCTTACTAATTATTGTAATATACCCATCTACGAAGTCTGTCCTTAAGCCTGATCCAAACGCTCAAACGCATGAACAACATTTTCGTCCATACAGGAAGTGCATAAAAAGAGCGGAGACAGATATATTTGAAAGTAAAGTGTCCTCCTCCTTTTCGTACAGGCAAAACAAAAAAACGCTTAATCAGCACAGAGGCCAATTCATCCTTCACATTTTCAGAGAGTTGTCCAGAAACCAAAATACGATAAATATGGTATAAACTCATTTGCATGATATCAACAAGCAAACTTCGGTAAATCGTTTTTTCTGTCATACGACTGATATAATCACTCTTCAGCAATTGGACTTCAACAAACTGACGAGCAATTACCTCTGAATATCCATGGGCAGCAGAGATGCCCGAAACAGAATGTGGATTATATGTATAATACAATGTCACATCTGGTAACAGGCGGCAAGAATGTGCAGACAAAACGACTTGGTAAGTAAACCAAGGATCTTCATTATAATGGCCTGGACAACAGCGGATATGATATTGCTCCACGAAAGCACGACTATATAATTTATTCCAAGTAGCTACAAATAAAGGATTGCCTTGTTCATATCTGTATCTGGCAACTGGATAATTATCTCCCACTATCAAAGTATCGTTATACTGACAACCGGCATATTCTCTTCCTAACTCATCCACTCTTACAAAAGAAGCTGCTACAAAGTCTACAGGACGCTCACTCATCCTATCATAAAGAATCTGTATACAATCAGGAGTAATGATATCGTCACAATCCATTGTGAACACATAATTCCCTGTAGCTTGTTCAAAAATAGCATTTCTCGCTACAGCTATTCCTTGATTCACCTTCTGATCAATAATGCGTACAGCGGCACGTCGAGGATGCGATTCTACCACACGACGTACAATATCCATGCTGTTGCCCTTATCATCCACAAGCAAATACTCTATATGAGGATAGGTCTGGTTCAGTGCAGACAACAAGGTTCGTTCAATAAAAGGAGCTGCATTATAAATAGGAATGCCTAAAGTTATTTTATCCATATAGCAACATAGATATTTTCCGTTTAATAAGAGACTGTGCGATGCTCTATAAACTCCTCCCACCAAGTGACAAGGGTCAGCAAATTAAAATACTGTATGGCATGATTCTGACGGTACCAGAACCACACAGAAGCATCGCCTGCCACTTTATCATATTCCCTAAGAAAACGCTCTGCCTTCTTCCGATTGAGATAATCATCATAGATGCTTGAGGAAAGGATGAACTCCTTGAACCTATCTCGACGAGATTTGTCATCAAAGAACAAAGACATAGGAGCAAAGCCTCCTTGTTTTTTCTGCGATGCTATGGCCTCCGGCAATTTCGGCTTGTAACAATACTTCAACAGATATTTTGACACGAAACGCCCGCGGGCAATATTCAATGCCGTATCTCCCTTGCATTTATACTCCACAGGCAAATGTTGCAAGAAATTATATAAAGAGAGGTCCATAAATGGGAACACCAGATTGTTGTCATACATACGTGCCATACGTGAAGCCTTGAACAAGATAATACGGTTGATGATTATTTCCAAATCCGAGAGCTGAGCATGCTGATTATAGAGATTAGTAAAACTACTAATATCTGCTTGCGGTATCAAGGGAGCACAGTAATCATGGTATGGATGTCGCAGGAATGAACGTAATGCCGTATCGGAGAATCCAAAACGTTCCCCTTCAAGCAGATGAATGATTCTATCCAAATGATAGCTTGCACGATAACATGCAGCAATCCTTTCAAAAGGACGCCGTTGCAACAGATTGATACCCAACCGCATCAATGGGTGCAAACCAGCATGAGAGGTCAGATAGTGCAGAGCTACCTCGCGACCAGAAGTTCCAAAATACTGATCACTTCCATCTCCTCCTAAAATAACATCTGGTTTATTCGCTCCTACCAGGCGCATGGCGCAATAATTTACCATGAGTCCACCTTCCACAAAGGGGACTTCCAAATAGCGGATGATTTCTGGCAGACAGGCTATTTCAGTGCCATCTATTTCATACTCATGATGAGAGGTCCCAAAGGTCTTGGACATCAACCGCGCACGTGGAAGTTCGCTCCACGCATCCCCACGGAAACCTATCGAATACGAAGATACCTTTCCATCATATATACTACGCAGAGCCACCAAATTGGATCCCGAATCATATCCGCCACTTAACAAGATTCCTACATGAGAGCTGTTTCCGATGCGCCGACGAATAGCCTGCTCATGCAGATGCATATAATGGCTGGCATATTCGCTGAGCGTAGTCAATGGAAGCGGAGAAGATAAAGGAGCAAAATAGGAACGACACTTCACCTCGCCTCCGGTACGGGCATACAACACCTGTCCTGCCTCTAACGCACATATACCAATAAACGGCGTACGACCAACTGTCAACAAGCCATGTTGCAGGAAATGGCTCAGAGACCTTCTGTCGCATGTCACTTCTCCATCTTCAACAGCCAATCGGACACAAGAGGTCGAGAAAGAGCCGTCCTCGTCATAATAAATAGAACAATGAGTCCCATGATGATCACGTACTACACCACATTCACGGTCGGTAAAATAGACAATAGTAAAAGAACCGTCCAATCGGGAAAAGCCATGCTCCGAATCCACCAGATAAAGTCGTGCAGCCAACTCAGCATTGCTCATAGCCGCACCATATAACACATCGCGATTGTATAGCACTCCATAAAAGAAGAGCCTGATGGCAGGAGAATCAAAGACTGACTCCGCAGCTTCGCCCCTGACTGTGGCAGTTCGCCAATCTGCAGGAATAATAGAACCGTATATCATCTCTATATCACTTGCGTGCCATTCACGCATTTATCTGTTAGAATCCACAACTCCATGACGAGTGTGAATGAATGTTTTGTTTGCACCTTTCAGTTTAAATACATTCACAAACATCAACCAGAATGTATAAGGTAGTTTTTGAAAGGCCGTCACCAGTCTACTGGTATAAAATCGTTTGGGTATCGCAACGAACAATGCCGTTGCCAACAGCACGAACAAGACACACCACTTAATGCCCCATTGCCAACTATATAACGAAACCAACAACGAACAAGCCGGCACGAATCCCAACATCAACAGACGGGGTATCAATACTTGCTGCAACATTTTATCACAGAAATCCCAATTCGACGAATAGAATGCCTTCCAAAAATATTTGCCGAACACCTGGCAATAATGTATTTGGGCAGACAGCCAACGACGACGCTGACGGGAAAAATCACTACTGGTCTGAATCTTCTCATCAAACACATACGTCTCTGGCATATAATAGAACCGTTTCCGTTGATATAGCAGCAGCAGTTCCATCTCACGGTCAAACCCTCCCACCGCTTTCACGTTGCTCATGGTTTCTTTGAACAGGGCATAATCAAATGCCATACCGGACCCTATCAATGCGGCAGACATACCCACATTGACATGGCCTAAACGGAATATTGAGTTGTTGATTTCCTCACTGATGGCATCAAGCAGTGCCATATCGTTGTTCAAGTTCTTAGCGATACGGTGTGTCTGTATTACCTCCACGCTCGGCATCTCAAAGGCTGCATTCACATCACTCAAATAGTTATAAGGAACCACATTATCCGCATCCAGAACCACGGCAATATCATACGAATCGTCCAACGATGCAATAGCGGCATTGAGTGATTTAGCCTTTGTGCTATGTTCAAAATGCACCTCCAGCAGCCGAATGGGCAATTGTCTTAATCGGTCATTGGTTGCAGATTCCATCCTGTCCGAAATGACAATCACATCATAACTCTCCATCGGATAATCCTGCTCCAGACATGCATGAACACACTCCTCTATCACCCCATCTTCCTTATATGCCGGGATGAAAACCGCAAAACGTCTGAATCGATCCGATACTTCCGGCATTTTACGAACCTGTCTACGCGATGCCAAACTATAGAATAGCAAATACACGACATTCAACATGAACACCGCAAAGAGTACCCAATCCAGTACCTTAAAAATATGTTCTAAAATCTCCTCATTCATGCGAAAGCGTGTTGTTCTACTATTATAGAATCCCATCTGCCCTTACCCCTTCGGACTGTTTCTGGGATATATGACTCAACTTTTGGGACAAAGATACAAATAATAGAGATAATAACTACAAGAACGAGACAGAAAAGAAACAAAAAAAACGAGCCAGTTCTCACGAACCACTCGCCTCCACAGAAGAAAAGCCAAAAGGCTTTTCTTTGCAATTCAAAAATAACATCTATATTACCTTAACAAACAATCCTTACTTTACCTATCAAAAAAACAGATACCTAATGAACAAACTCAATCTTTACCTTTCTAATTACCTAATCTATAATCTTTAGCTTATGAAAAAATGTTCAATCTTTCTTACCTAATAACTAACAATCCTATTTTTATCTACCAGTTTCACAACTGCGATACAAAAGTAAGGTTTCTGTAGATAACCGCCAAAGTTTTGTAGAACAATCATCTGTTTTATAACATAGTTTCAAAGATAAAGCGTACAATTCACACTTATAAACAGATATTCCTGACAAAAACGAGCCATCGAAGCTTGTAAAACCCCGATGGCCGTTCCCTTTAAAAACACCTTTAAACAAAATGAAGGCCATCTGAACCAACTGCATATGGCCTCACAAAAACAATTTCCTAACCTCTTGCAGCTGCTATATAAGCAAGTGCCTCTTTACACTTTTCGGTCACGTACGTCCAATCTTCAGCCGCAACCTTATCCTTCGGGAATAGCTTGGAACCCATACCTACACAATATACGCCAGCTTTCACCCATCCGGTCAGATTTTCCTGCGTAGGCTCCACGCCACCTGTCACCATCAATTTCGACCAAGGCATCGGAGCCATCAACCCTTTGACCAACTTGGTACCCAATACATCACCCGGGAATATCTTGCAGAGATCACAGCCCACTTCTTGAGCGGCACCCACCTCTGATACGCTTCCACAACCGGGTGTATAAGGCACAGAACGTCGATTGCAAACTTTGGCTATCTCAGGATTGAACAAAGGACCGACAATGAAACAAGCACCCAATTGCAAATAGAGGGCTGCAGTAGCTGGATCTACCACAGAGCCAACACCCATAGCCATCTCCGGGCACTCCTTAGCTGCATATTTCACGACTTCTGCGAAAACCTCGTGCGCAAAATCGCCACGATTTGTGAATTCAAATGCACGAACACCTCCTTCGTAGCATGCTTTCACCACTTTCTTTGCCACCTCTGCATCTTTGTGATAGAATACAGGAACCATGCCGGTAGAACCCATCTTGTTCAACACGGCTATTTTATCAAATTTTGCCATTTTCTTCTATATTATGAATTTGAATCACATTATCTCTGCACACGTCCGCTGGCATCTCCTCCAGCCAAAGCTTCTACCTCCTCAGCAGATACCAAGTTGAAATCACCATTGATAGTATGCTTCAATGCAGAGGCTGCCACAGCAAATTCAAGAGCAGCACCTTGATTGGGTTTCGTCAGGAGTCCATGAATAATTCCTCCCGAGAAAGAGTCACCGCCACCTACACGGTCGATAATCGGATTGATATCATAACGCTTCGATTCGTAGAACTCTTCACCATTATAGATCATCGCCTTCCAACCGTTGTGCGTAGCAGAGAACGACTCACGCAATGTGGAGATGACATACTTGAAACCAAATTCCTTAGCCATTGCCTTGAAGATTCCCTTATAACCTTCAGCATCTGTCTTACCTCCTTCTACATCGGCATCGGGCTTGAATCCCAGACACAGTTCGGCATCTTCTTCGTTACCGATGCACACATCCACGTATTTCATCAAAGGCTTCATGATAGACTGGGCCTTCTCCTTCGTCCAAAGTTTCTTGCGGAAATTCAAGTCCACCGATACCGTCACACCATGACGCTTGGCAGCTTCACAAGCCAACTTTGTCAATTCCGCAGCTTTATCTGAGATGGCTGGTGTGATACCCGACCAATGGAACCAGTCTGCTCCCTCCATGATGGCATCAAAATCAAAATCAGACGGGTCAGCCTCTGCAATGGATGAATGAGCACGATCGTAGATAACCTTGCTGGGACGCATCGAAGCACCCGTTTCCAGATAGTAGATACCCACACGGTCACCTCCACGGGCGATATAATCCGTTTTGACCCCGTACTTGCGCAAAGCATTGACTGCCGACTGACCAATCTCATGCTTGGGCAATTTAGTTACAAAATACGCATCATGTCCGTAATTGGCACAGCTGACAGCCACATTGGCCTCACCGCCACCATATACCACATCAAAAGAATCTGACTGAACAAAACGGGTATTACCCGGCGTAGAGAGTCTCAACATGATTTCACCTAATGTAACAACTTTCTTTCCCATAGTTTTATTATTTTTTAATATATTATGTATTAGCAGTTTCAATTTATTATAATTGCGCTATCAATAAATATAAACCACTGATTGAATGAACAATACGTACACAATTCGGGTTTGAGCAACCTTTCCGTGTGCGGGCACAAAGATACAACAATTTTTGGAATACAAAAAATTATCATATATTTGTATCGAAAATATTAAGATTATTATTGTGTACGAGCACGAAAATCATAACATGGAAAGAGTCAGAATCAAAGATATTGCCAAAATGGCTGATGTATCGGTCGGCACTGTAGATAGAGTAATCCACGGCAGAAGCGGTGTGTCTGCTTCCAGCAAAAAGCGCGTTGAAGAGATATTGAAACAATTGAATTATCAACCGAACATGTATGCAAGCGCATTGGCCTCGAACAAGAAGTACATTTTCATCAGTCTGCTTCCCCAACATGAGCACGGAGAGTATTGGACGGAAGTAGAAAATGGCATCACCAAAGCGATTGAAACGTACTCCGACTTCAATGTTACCATGCAGCTTACGTATTATGATCCATACGATTACCATTCATTCGTCCATGCAGCACAAGAGATTGTAAGCCAGAATCCCGATGGAGTCATGCTGGCTCCTACCGCTCCGCGCTTTAGCAAATCATTTACCGACGAGCTGACGCAACGTAATATACCATATATATATATAGACTCCAACATCAAAGAGGAACCTGCATTGGCCTTTTTTGGACAAGATTCACACCAAAGCGGTTATTTTGCAGCCCGCATGTTGATGCTGCTGGCAGGAGAAGAGGCCCACGAGATAGTCATTTTCCGTAAAATCAATGAAGGAATCGTCGGATCCAACCAACAGGAACGGCGCGAGATTGGTTTCAGAGAATATATGAAGACCTACCATCCCAGCTGTAGAATATGGGAGTTGGACCTACATGCGAAACGTGACAGTGAGGATAATCTGATGATGGATTCATTCTTCCGCGAACATCCCACCTTGCGCAACGGAATCACATTCAACTCAAAAGCCTACATCATCGGCGAATATCTTCACAAGCAACAAATGTCAGACTTCCACCTCATGGGATACGACCTGCTGCAACGGAACGTAGAATGCCTGAAACAAGGGAGCATCTTCTTTTTGATTGCCCAGCAACCTCTGTTGCAAGGATTCAATGCCATCAAGACGCTGTGCGACTATCTCATATTCAAGAAAGAAGTGCCGCGAGACAATTTTATGCCGATAGACCTGTTAACCAAAGAGAACATCGCATTCTATTACAACAGATAGATGCATTCTCTATCAATCGATAACTCACTATTGAATGAACCACTTTCAAAAAAAGAATCATAATGGAAACGAAGTATTTGAAAATCAATCCTGCTGACAATGTAGCTGTAGCCATCACAACACTACCAGCAGGAGAAAGAATCACAGTAGATGGAAAGGAAATCACACTGAATGAGGAGGTACCAGCCGGACATAAGTTTGCACTGAAGGATTTGGCGGAAGGCGAAGATGTCATCAAATACGGCTACCCCATCGGACACGCGGTCCAGGCACAAAAGCAGGGGGATTGGATGAACGAAAGAAACATCAGAACCAACCTCGCCGGACTTTTGGACTACTCGTATCGGCCGGTAAATGCTGATTTGGATATTCCCAACAAGCATCTGACCTTCCAAGGCTATCGCCGCAAGAATGGCGATGTAGGTGTACGCAACGAGATCTGGATTATACCGACTGTCGGATGTGTCAACGGCATCGTCAACCAGTTGGCTGAAGGCCTGCGCCGTGAGACAGGCGGCAAAGGCGTAGATGCCATCATGGCTTTTCCACATAACTATGGCTGTTCGCAGTTAGGCGATGACCATGAGAATACAAAAAAAATTCTGCGCGACATGGTACTCCACCCCAATGCCGGTGCCGTACTGGTTGTAGGCTTAGGATGTGAGAACAATCAACCCGACATCTTCCGTGAGTTCATCGGCTCGTATGACGAAGAACGTGTCAAATTCATGGTGGCTCAGAAAGTGGAAGGTGACGAGTACGAAGAAGGCATGAAACTGCTTCGTGAGCTCTATAACAAAGCAAGTCAGGATGTACGTACCACAGTTCCCTTAAGCGAACTCAGGGTAGGATTGAAATGTGGCGGTTCCGACGGTTTCTCCGGCATCACGGCCAATCCATTGTTAGGTATGTTCTCAGACTTCTTAGTGGCCCAAGGAGGAACCAGTGTCCTGACAGAGGTTCCTGAGATGTTCGGAGCAGAGACCATCTTGATGAATCGCTGCCGAACACCCGAACTGTTTGACCAAACCGTCAAACTCATCAACGACTTTAAAGAATACTTCCTTTCACACGGCGAGCCGGTAGGCGAGAACCCATCACCCGGCAACAAAGCCGGCGGCATCTCCACCTTAGAAGACAAAGCATTGGGATGTACCCAAAAATGTGGCAAAAGTTATGTAGAAGGTGTCATGCCTTATGGAGAGCGTCTGAAGGTGAAAGGTCTTAATCTGCTATCTGCTCCTGGGAACGATTTGGTAGCAGCTACCGCTTTGGCATCCTGCGGTTGCCATATGGTCTTGTTCACCACCGGTCGCGGTACTCCTTTCGGAACGTATGTACCGACTATGAAAATCTCGACAAATTCTTCATTGGCCCAGCGGAAACCGGGCTGGATTGACTTTAATGCAGGAGTCATTGTTGAGAATGAGCCCATGGAAAAGACATGTGAACGATTTATCGAATATGTCATCCGCGTTGCAAGTGGCGAACTGGTCAACAATGAGAAAAAGGGATATAAAGAAATCGCCATCTTCAAGACAGGTGTAACACTTTAGCCAATGAAAAGCAGATTCATCCTACTCTTTCTGTTTCTCACCGCTTCGGTCATCACGGTCTGTGCACAGAGCGAGGTGACAGGAGACACCCTTCGTCATACGGAGGACAACGGACAACACATGTCCGTTGTCCCCTTCTCAACGGAGGTAAAGAGCTACGACGGCTTTCTATTGGACATGAGCCTGCTAAAGATGACAGCGCCCACATTGCCTTCGTTTACCTTGTCGATTCCTTCTGCCGGACAGGACTTTGGTACATTGTTCCGCCTGCCGACCAACATCCTCTACACCCAAAGTCATTTTGAGTCCTTTCACCTCACACCAGGATTTGGATTCTCTCCGTTTGGGCAATTCAGCAATGGAGGGACATTGCAGATGGGAAGCTTTCAGTTGAACAACGGATGGCGAATCAACACCTACGGTGAATATGACAAGAACGGACGCAAAGTCTTCAACCCATCCACACTTCCATGGGAACGGAATAATTTCAAGGGAGCCTTCGAGCTGAAATCGGACAACGGAGCTTTCGGCATCCGCATTGAAGTACACCAAGGGTACAGAGGAATTCCTTAAGAGTGACTATAACAGCATAATATAGAACAACATGGAACTTAAAACAATCGATTGGGGAACTATCCCCTACCCTCAGGCATGGGAGGAACAGACAACATGGTTTGACGCGCTCATCAAAGCCAAACTGGAGGGGGAAGCCTATACAAACCGCATTATCCTTTGCGAACATCCCCCGGTATACACATTGGGACGCAGCGGAAAAGAGGGCAATATGCTTCTCCGCCCCGAGCAGCTTGAACGTATGGGTGCCACCCTATTCCACATTGACCGCGGAGGTGACATTACGTTTCATGGGCCCGGCCAGCTGGTATGCTATCCCATCATCAATCTGGAAGAGTTTTCACTGGGGCTGAAAGAGTATGTCCATCTGCTAGAGGAAGCAGTCATCCGTGTATGCGCCTCATACGGCATCACTGCCGGACGAGTGGAAAAGGCCACCGGCGTATGGCTGGAAGGTGACACCCGACGCGCACGAAAGATATGTGCCATCGGCGTGCGATGCAGCCACTATGTAAGTATGCATGGCCTGGCCTTGAACGTCAATACCGACCTGCGCTACTTCAGCTACATCAACCCCTGCGGCTTTGTAGACAAAGGAGTCACCTCCATACAACAAGAATTGGGACACGAGATACCGATGCAGGAAGTAAAAGAGAAGCTCAATCATGAACTGACGTCACTGCTCCGCACATTGGCATCCCAGCTCCCTAAAGAAGCATCAAGTGATGATTAAAAAAAGAAAACAGGCAACGAACATCAGGAAGGGGGACGGTGTTTAATTACCAAGAAGACTACCGCAGGTAATCTTTGTATGTCTAACCATTAAACACCTACTTCTATGATGTATGTAATGCCCAAACTTCCTTATGCCATCAATGCATTGGAACCGATTATCAGCCGCCGGACCATCACCTTCCACTATGGCAAACATCTGCAAACGTATGTAGACAATCTCAACAAGCTGACCCTTGGAACGGAGTTTGAAGGTCTTCCTGTGACAGACATTGTACGCAACGCTCCCGAAGGGGGCATACTCAACAATGCCGGACAAGTCTTGAATCACACACTTTACTTCCAGCAGTTCACCTTTCAGCCTATACAGAAGCAACCTGCCGGAAAGTTAGAAGAAGCCATCGCACGCGACTTCGGCGATTTCACCCAGATGAAACAGAAGCTGACCCAGGCAGCCAATTCGCTGTTCGGTTCAGGGTGGGCCTGGCTATCAGCGGACCCCGACGGGAAACTACATATCAGCCAAGAAATCAACGGAAACAATCCCTTGCGGAAGGGGAACACACCTCTGTTAGGCATTGATGTATGGGAGCATGCCTACTACTTGGACTATCAAAACAAACGCATGAGCCACATCCAGCTGCTTTGGGAAATCATTGATTGGCCCGCCATTGAAAGCCGCCTAATGTAAACGAAATCGTATCGTAACATATTTTAAACATAAACGTGCTACTCTTCTCATTCTAATTACTAATTTTGCTAACTATATTTCGCACAGCAGAAATGTGTCAGCTACTCCGGCCAATCGAGGTTGGTTTCACATGCTACTTCCATGCTGAGAGCGACCATAGCTGACACATTTTTTGCAGCGCGAGTCAACCATAGATTAGTATATGAGATGAAACTGATAGTAGTGACACCCCCGACATTCTTCGTAGAAGAAGACCAGATTATTACGGCACTTTTTGAGGAAGGGCTCGACATACTGCATCTGAGAAAGCCGGAAACTCCAGCTATGTATTCCGAACGTCTGCTTACATTAATTCCTCAAAAATACCACAAGCACATCGTTACACACGAGCATTTCTACCTGCAGGAGGAATTTAATCTGATGGGGATTCACCTGAACGAACGCAATCCCAAAGAGCCACATGATTACTCGGGAAACGTGGGATGCTGCTGTCACTCATTGGAGGAGTTGCAGAACAAGAAGCATTTCTACGACTATCTGTTTCTCACCCCCATCTACGACTGCATCACCTTGGCCGGTACACCTTCGGGCTTCACTACAGAGGATTTGCGTAAAGCAGCCAGGAGCAAACTGATAGACAGCAAAGTGATGGCATGGGGAGGCATTACTTCGGAGAACATCCGGGCCATCAAAGATTTCGGATTTGGCGGTGCCGTACTGATGGGCGACTTATGGAATCGTTTCCATGCCTGCACCGACCGCGACTATATGGAAGTCATCCGCTATTTCAAAGAGGTGAAAAAAGCCGTCGGTTAGAATTTGCCGTGTTCATGAAACTCAAGTTTCGCAGGTAGCGTGAAATAGAACGTAGCCCCTGCCCCTTTCTTGGAGTCTACCCCTATACCGCCTCCATAGTGCTCTACAATGGATTTGGCAATGGAAAGTCCAAGTCCTGTCCCTTTGATGTTATAGTTCATCTTGACAAAGCTGTCAAAGATAGTCCGGCGTGCCTCTTCATCAAGGCCACAGCCTGTATCTGCCACATAAAAGTAGAAATTGCCATTAGCCAGCTTCCTATATCCCACTTTCACGGTTCCTTCGGCAGTGAACTTCAACGCATTATGCAATAGGTTGTCCATTACTTGGGCAAAGCGGGAGCGGTCAATCCGCAGACGGCATTGCGGCATCTTCTCCACAAATTCCACATGCACGCCTTCCGCTTTTCTTTGCGCATCTCGCAGCATACATTGTTCATTGAGCAGCGCATTGATGTCCACATCTCCATCGGTATATTCCAACGTATCAGAGTCTATCTTAGCATAGTCCAGCAAATCGTTGATAATCTTCAATAACGTGTCCTTATTTTCGTTGATTTCATGCAAAAACTGCAACCGGGTTTCCCTGTCCAGCTCATCCATTTCGGCCAGCATGGTTGTAAATCCCATAATGGCATTCAGAGGGGTGCGCACCTCGTGTGTCATATTGGCGATAAAGGAGGACTTGAGTCGGTTTGCCTCTTCCGTCACCTCCTTGATTTTCTCCAGATAGGCCTCGTTCTGCTTCTTCCTGTCAGTGACCAGTTTGACGATGACCAATATTAAAATAACAAGGAGCGCAACCGCTACCCACAACAGGACATTCTCTTGAATGCCCATTCCAAGCATTATTGCAACCAACATGTTCGCTATCAAATACATCTGTACACCATTTGCTGAATTACGAAAAAGGGATATGTCATCAGTCGGGAGATGACATATCCCTTTTATTCACTCTACTAATACACTTCTACTTTCGCGGCAATACGTTTGCACTTATCACGCAGTGCATCCAAACTGCTGTCCAACGGAGCATAACAAACGACCACCCCCATCCGACGGTTCACTCTGGTTGTAGGTTTGCCAAAGATACGCAGATAGGTATCTTCCTCGCTCGTCACAGCTTCCAATCCCCGATAATTGGGACGTTCCTGACTGGAAATGGGTGAAAGGATGACCGCACTGGCACCCATACGCTCCAACTTGATACCTGGAATAGGCAAACCCAACACGGCGCGGCAATGGAGTTCAAACTCATTCAGGTTCTGTGTGCCGGCCAGCGTCACCATACCCGTATCATGCGGACGCGGTGACAGTTCGGAGAAATAGACGCCATGCTCGTGGCTGAGGAAGAACTCGACTCCCCAAATGCCGGCTCCGGTCAATGCACGAGTCACCTTTTCGGCCATCTCCTGTGCCTCCTTCAAGTGTGCAGGATCAATGGCTGCAGGCTGGAAGCTCTCCCGATAGTCTCCCCCCTTCTGCACATGGCCGATAGGAGGACAGAACAGGGTAGGTCCGTCCTTTTGTGTCACCGTGAGCAACGTTATCTCACTATCAAAACGGATAAACTCCTCGATAATCAGTTCCTTGATGTCTCCCCGGCTGCCGTTGCACCCATATTCCCACGCATGTTCCAGTTCATCGGCACTCTTCACTAAAGACTGTCCTTTGCCCGACGATGACATCAGCGGCTTGACGACGCAGGGGAATCCAATCTGTTCTGCAGCAGCCTTCAGTTCGTCCAGCGACTTCGCATAAAAGTAGCGGGCCGTCTTCAGTCCCAGTTCTTTGGCCGCCAGGTCTCGTATAGCCTTTCTATTCATTGTATAGTTGACAGCGCGTGCACTCGGAACCACCTGAATGCCCTCTTGCTCGAATTCATACAGACGTTCCGTGCGGATGGCTTCGATTTCCGGCACGATGATGTCCGGTTGATGCTTCCGCACCACCCGTTCCAGTGCATCGCCGTCCAGCATACTGAACACTTCACACTCATCAGCCACCTGCATGGCCGGTGCCCCGGCATACGAATCACATGCTATCACATATTGCCCCTTCCGCTGGGCGGCAATGACAAACTCCTTGCCCAATTCTCCGGAGCCTAACAATAGTATTTTCTTCATCCTTTTCTATTCAGATCCGTTATGTTATTTAAGTTTCGGTTTTACATCAACAGATTGATGGTGCACGTGTTACAGCGTGTTTGGGCGGAACATTTTCCGCCCAAACACGCCTACCCGCCTACTTATTGATGTTGTTCTCTCAACAAATCGTTTACAGTCTTCACCGGATTGAAAGTGGTGAGAGGTACTTCAACAAACACCGTATTCCAGTCGCTCATGGCACCGTTCCACAGGCCGGGCAGTTCCAGTGCCTTCAGTTCCTTGCCGTTCTTCGACTTGTACGAAATGAAGCCGGTCTCCTTGTCCACATACTTCACCAGGTCAAACTTATGTCCTTTGTAATCCCGCACTGCACAAACCAAATCCACCGGATTGAAGTGCGTACCTTTCTCAAACATTTCCTTCTTCTCTGCATCCTTCATGTCAATCTGCGAGCTTTCCAATATCTGCAGAGAGACGGTTCCGTCGCTGTTGTATGCCAGGAACGGGCCACCACCCGGTTCGCCGACGTTCTTCACCATACCGCAGACGCGCATCGGACGGTTCAACTTGTTCTTCAGATAAATCACCAGTTCCGCATCCTCCAGGTTCTTTGTTTCGGGATTCTTGCAATAGAGCTGTTTCTGCAGGAACTGCAGGATTTCCAGCACCTGTTCACGGGTATATTTACCGCTGTCAAGCAGTTGCAGGTACGCGAATGCCTTCTGCTGCAAGGCAACCAGTACGCCGGCAATCAGCTTCTTATACAATACGGTATCCCCCTTCAGCTTATCGGGCACCACATTGTCGATGTTCTTGATGAAGATGATATCTGCATCCAAGTCGTTCAGATTCTCAATCAGTGCGCCATGGCCACCCGGACGGAACAGCAGCTTGCCATTGTCACGGAACGGTTTGTTCTCCATGTCTGCAGCGACGGTATCGGTACTGGGTTTCTGTTCAGAGAAGGTGATATTGTATTCCACCCCATACTTTTTGGCGTATGCCGCAGCCTTTTCGTCGACCAATGCCATGAACAGCGCCCTGTGTTCAGGTGATACGGTAAAGTGTACATTCACCTTTCCGCTCCGATTGGCTGCATAGAGGGCTCCTTCCACCAGATGTTCCTCCAGGGGCGTTCTGCTGCCGTCATCGTACCGATGGAATTTCAGCAAGCCCTTGGGCAAGGCTCCATAGTTCAGCCCGGCTGCTTCGAGCAGTGCAGCTACCACTTCCTTGTAACGACCGCCGTCCATCAGGGCGGGGATGTCGAGGCCCGTATTCTTCTGACAAGCCGCATTCAAGTCGTCATAGAAAGCAAACCGTGTGATGTGATCAAAGAATGTCTTTTCAAAAGCGTTCTGCGGAGCGTCGTAGTCGGCTCCTAAAAACTCAAACAGATTCTTGAACATGCGGCTGGCAGCACCCGATGCGGGTACAAACTTAACCACGACCTTATCCGTCTGTGTGTACGCCTCCCATGCATCAAGGTATTTCTTCTGTTCATCTGCACCGGGAGCCAATATGCCCTTGTCCACCGAAGCGGCAGCATACAACTTCAAATAGGGGAAACCTTTTTCAAAACAAGCCAACTGATTGGCAATCTGTTCTTCTGAGATGCCTTTCTTAGCAAGCAACTCTTTGTCTTGGGGTGTTATCATACTATCCACTTTTATTAATTCATGCCCAAAAATACAAAAAAAGCGGAACTCTCATTCAAAAAAAGAAGAAAAAAACTACCTTTGGTGCAGAAAAAAAAAGAGACAGTCATGGAAACAGATGAATTTTTCACTACAAATGAGAAGGCCTTGCTCTTTTCGCTGTATCGGAAATTGCTTCAACTTTCGGGCGAAACATTGCAAAAGGGAGATTGCAAGAAGCTGAAGACCTATCTCATCAATACCATACAGAACAACCGCGTACAACGGGACCTGTTCGGTCTGAACCCTGTCATCAAGGATATGCAGACAGCCGTCATCGTAGCCGAAGAGATTGGTATGCGGCGGGCATCCATCCTCGGGCTGATGCTGCACGACTCCGTGCGGTGCGGTGCCTGTACCACCGAGCAGGTGCAAGCGGACTTTGGTGAAGACGTAGCCGGCATCATCCGCGGCCTGATTCGGGTCCACGACCTCTATACCAAGAGTCCGACCATCGAATCCGAGAATTTCCGCAACCTGCTGCTCACCTTTGCCGAGGACATGCGCGTCATCCTCATCATGATTGCCGACCGTGTCAACGTGATGCGGCAAATCAAGGATGCGGCCAACGACGAAGCCCGCCGGCAGGTGTCCAACGAAGCGGCCTACCTGTATGCTCCCTTGGCGCACAAGCTGGGCCTCTACAAGCTGAAGTCGGAGTTGGAAGACCTCTCCTTGAAGTACACCGAGCACGACGTATATTACCATATCAAGGAGAAGCTGAACGAGACCAAAGCCTCGCGCGACAAATACATCGCCTCCTTCATCACCCCTGTACAGAAGAAGCTGGAAGAGGCCGGCCTGAGGTTCCACATCAAAGGGCGCACCAAGTCCATCCACTCCATCTATCAGAAGATGAAGAAGCAGAAGTGCCCCTTTGAAGGCGTGTACGACCTCTTTGCCATCCGCGTCATTCTGGAGTCACCGCTCGACAAGGAGAAGCTGGAGTGCTGGCAAGCCTACTCCATCGTGACCGACATGTACCAGCCCAATCCCAAACGGTTGCGCGACTGGCTCTCCGTGCCGAAAAGCAACGGCTACGAGTCGCTGCACATTACCGTGATGGGGCCTGAAGGGAAATGGGTGGAAGTGCAGATACGCACCGAGCGCATGGACGAGATAGCCGAGCGGGGACTGGCTGCCCACTGGCGATACAAGGGCGTGAAGGGCGAATCGGGGCTGGACGAATGGCTGACTTCCGTCCGCGAGGCATTGGAGAGCTCAGACAGCAGCGGCCTGGAAACCATGGACCAGTTCAAGCTGGACCTCTACGAAGACGAGGTGTTCGTCTTCACGCCGAAAGGCGACCTCTTCAAGCTGGCCAAGGGTTCCACGGTGCTGGACTTCGCCTTCCACATCCACAGCAAGCTGGGGTGCAAATGTATCGGAGCCAAAGT
>SAMEA3663248__coassemble_72_pt1 | contig 43649 bp, 38 predicted proteins | sample SAMEA3663248__metabat2_low_PE_023 | metagenome-assembled genome bin SAMEA3663248 (sample SAMEA3663248) | pig gut metagenome | biome: pig gut; feature: pig-associated habitat; material: faeces | place: China | collected 2013
AGACGGCCCTGCGGATGACCAATGCCTATGCGCCGGAGCACCTCATCATAGAGACTGCCGACTACGAGCAGGTGGCCGACCGCGTGGTGAATGCCGGGTCGGTGTTCCTGGGACCACTCACGCCGGAGAGTGCAGGCGACTATGCTTCGGGTACCAACCACACCCTGCCTACCAATGGATATGCACGTGCCTATAGCGGTGTCAGTTTGGATAGCTTCATCCGCAAGATTACCTTTCAGGAAATCCGTCCCGACGGCCTGCGTGCCATCGGCCCGGCCATCGAGGTGATGGCGGCCAACGAACAGCTGGATGCACACCGCCGGGCAGTGACCGTGCGATTGGCGACTATCAATAACAACTCATAAACAACACGAACTATGCGACCACTGGAACAACTGACCCGCCCCAACGTGTGGCGGCTGAAACCCTACGCATCGGCACGCGACGAGTACAACGGAGCCGACGCAACTGTCTTTCTGGATGCCAACGAGAATCCCTATAACGCGCCGCACAACCGCTATCCCGACCCGTTGCAGCGGGAGGTGAAACGGATATTGGCTCCCATCAAACGGCTGCCTGTGGAGTCCATCTTCCTGGGCAACGGAAGCGATGAGGCCATCGACCTGCTGATGCGTGCCTTCTGCTGTCCCGCTGTGGACAATGTAGTGGCCATCGACCCTACCTACGGTATGTATCAGGTCTGTGCAGAGGTGAACGACGTGGCTTATCGGAAGGTGCCGTTAGAGGAGGACTTCTCCTTCAGGGCCGACAAGCTGCTGGCTGCAGCCGATGAGCACACCAAGCTCATCTTCCTCTGCTCGCCCAACAACCCGACGGGCAATGACCTGTCCCGTCCCGAGATAGAACGGCTGATAGAGCGGTTTGAGGGGTTGGTGGTGCTGGACGAAGCCTACAACGACTTCTCCGAGGCTCCCTCCTTCCTCTCCGAACTGCCCCGGTACCCCAATCTGGTGGTGCTGCAGACCTTCTCAAAGGCGTGGGGATGTGCGGCTATCCGTCTGGGCATGGCTTTTGCTTCGCCTGACATCATCGCCATCCTGAACAAGATAAAGTATCCCTACAACGTGAACGAGCTGACCCAGCGTCAGGCCATTGAGATGCTGCACCGTCATTACGAAATCGCGCAGTGGGTGGGGACCCTGAAGGAGGAACGGAGCCGGTTGGGAGCAGAGCTGGCCAAGCTGCCTTGTACGGTAAAGCTCTTCCCTTCGGATGCCAACTTCTTTCTGGTGCGTGTCACCGATGCCGTGCGCATCTATCGCTACTTAGTGGGCAAGGGCATCATTGTGCGCAACCGTCACAATGTGACACTCTGCGGCAACTGCCTCCGCATTACGGTAGGCACCCGACCAGAGAACGAGCAGCTGTTAGAGGCCCTCAGGCAATACGATGCCTGACGCAAAATATCCCTACGAAAGTATATGTAATGAAATGAAAAAAAGGAATGAAAAAGATACTGTTTATTGACCGTGACGGTACGCTCGTCATCGAGCCTCCTACGGACTACCAGCTGGACTCGCTGGAGAAACTGGAGTTCTATCCGAAGGTGATGCGCAACCTGGGCTTCATCCGCAGCAAGCTGGACTTTGAATTTGTGATGGTGACCAATCAGGATGGGCTGGGCACCTCCTCCTTTCCGGAAGAGACCTTCTGGCCGGTCCACAACCTGATGCTGAAGACACTGGCCGGCGAAGGCATCACCTTTGACGACATCTGCATAGACCGCAGTATGCCTGCCGACAACGCTCCCACACGCAAACCGCGCACGGGGATGCTGACTCGTTATCTGGAGAATCCGGACTATGACTTGGCTGGAAGCTACGTCATAGGTGACCGCCGTACCGACGTGGAACTGGCACGCAACCTGGGCTGCCGGGCCATCCTGCTGCAGGACGACACGTCGTGTCTGCAGGCAGAAGGAGGAGAGGGCAGTGCCACGGCGGACGAACTGCGTGCGGTCTGTGCGCTGGCCACTGCCGACTGGGACCGCGTGGCGGAATTCCTCTTTGCCGGTGAACGTACGGCGGAGGTGCGCCGTACCACCAAGGAGACCGACGTGTTCATCCGGCTGAATCTGGACGGGCACGGCCGGTGCGACATCCAGACGGGTTTGGGATTCTTCGACCACATGCTGGAGCAGATAGGCAAGCATGGCGGGCTGGACCTGGCCATCCGGGTGAAGGGCGACCTGAACGTAGACGAGCATCACACCGTGGAAGACACGGCTCTGGCACTGGGCGACTGTCTCTATCAGGCTTTGGGCAGCAAGCGGGGCGTGGAGCGGTATGGGTATGCACTGCCCATGGACGACTGCCTGTGTCAGGTTTGCCTCGACTTTGGCGGACGTCCCTGGTTAGTGTGGCAGGCCGACTTCCACCGCGAACGGGTAGGGGATGTACCTACCGAGCTGTTCATGCACTTCTTCAAGTCGCTGAGCGATGCAGCCCGCATGAATCTGAATATCCGTGCCGAGGGGACGAACGAGCATCACAAGATAGAGGGCATCTTCAAGGCACTGGCCCGTGCGCTGAAGATGGCTGTGAAGCGTGACATCTATCACTACGAACTGCCCTCCTCCAAAGGGGTGCTCTAAAAGGAACTGCACTCGTCACATCAGACTCTCGTACAGCGCACACAGAATGAGGTAGATGAAGACAATGCAGATGACGAATACCTGGGCGGTGGTTCCCGTGGTGGAGGCCTCTTCGCGTGCCATGCCTCCAAACTCATAGCCATATCCTGCGGGCAATGCCTCACGGGCTGCTTCACGGACGGCCTGAATGGCTTGTCCTGAACTGTAGCCCTGGGCCGGTGTGCCGTATACGGCGATGGCCGAGAACAGGTTGAAGCGTGACAGGCTCTCCGAGCCGTAGACCCTTGTCAGGGTCAAGTAGGGGATAATGGGCGACATCCGACCGCTCTGGTTGCGTACGAAGATGTTGTTCAGTGCCTCCGTATCCAACCGGAATTCGGGAGCGGCCTGCACCATGACGCGGTAGAGCTTGGTGAAGCGGTTCAGATTGGACGAGTAACTGCCTCCGATGTAGCCCGACAGGGTGCTCAGCACGTCGGTAGGCGATACACCGTTGCGCTTGCACAGTGCGGCATCCACCTCCACTAAGAACTGAGGATACTTGGTGTCGAAGGTAGTGTAGGCGCGTGAAATCTCCGGCCGGCGGTTCATGCAGTCGATGAAGTCGCGGGTATATTTCAGCAGATCCTCTACACTGCCGCCTTTCTTGTCCTGTACATAGAGTTCAAAGCCGTCGCTGGTACCATAGCCGGATATCATGGGATTGGTAGAGACGCGAATCTGTGCCGCCTGGATGGAATCGGTACGCCGGTATATCTCCTGCATCACCGAGTTCAGGTCATCGCCGCGTCCCGTACGTTCGCTCCAAGGTTTCAGTCGGATGGTGAATGAGCCGCTGGAAGCAGACTGGTTGTGGCGGGCATCCTTACCGGTGACGCGCGAATAGATTTTGATTTGTGGAATGTCGCGGATGGCTGCCTCCACTTCGTCCATCACCCGTTCGGTCTCATGCAGGCTGCTGCCCGGGGCCGTCTGCACGTTCAGCGTGATGGTGCCCATATCCTCCTGCGGCACCAGTCCGGTCTTGGTGGTGTTCAGCAACCACGTCAGTAATGCACAGGCCGCTACTACCGACAGTATGGCTGCAGATCGGTGGCGGAACAGACGGGAGAGCCCGTGCAGATAACCTCCCAGCAGATGGTGGAACGAACGGTCGAACGCTATATGGAAACGTTCGGAAAATCCGAGCTTGCCGACGGTGGAATCCCCGTGGCGGGGCGGACGCATGATGAGTGCGCAGAGTGCGGGACTCAGCGTCAATGCATTGACTAATGAGATGGCTATAGCCACAGCCATGGTCAGCCCAAACTGGGTATAGAACGTGCCGGTGGTGCCCCCCCATGAAACAGACGGGGATGAACACGGCCATGAAGACAACGGTGGTAGTGACCAGTGCCGGGGTCAGCCCCTGCAGCGCATCCTCTTTGATAATCTCGTTGGCATTCGAGCCTGAGGTCTGTGCAATCATGCAGTTGGCACCCGGATGTCCGTCGGTCTGGCTCAGCAAGGCATAGTTCTCGGCACCCAGTTCCACGGTGGCCACATCGCCGAGGCGCAGCACATTGCCACCCGGCAGTGTCACTGTTTCGGCATTGGCTCCTGTATAGGTAGCCGTGACGCGGACGGTGGGTGGGGCGATGTCCGGAAACTATTCTACGGGCAACTGGCTCAGTCCAATCAGTCCGATGATGACAAGCATGACGGAGATGACACCCGACAAGATGGGGCGGTCTATGAAAGTCTTTACAGTCATGGCTTACTCCTTTCTGTTTAAGCTGTTCACGGTGGCTCCTTCCTGTACCAGTCCGGCCCCTGATGACGAACCGATTGCCCTGAGCATCGTGCGGCAGTATTGCAGCCGGAGGGGTGACATCACGCTGGAGACCTACAGCTCTCCCCGATTGGGAATGCAGCGGGTCTGTGAGTGGCATCCCGACGTGGTGCTGCTGGACATTGAAATGAACGGTACCTCGGGCATCGAGCTGGCCCGGCAGCTGCCGCCCTCCTGTTGCCTGATATTTACTACTGCCTATGCGCATTATGCGTTGGAGGGGTTCGAGGTGAATGCCGTGGATTTCCTGCACAAGCCCTACTTTTACGAGCGGTTCAACCGTGCCATGCAGAAGGCGGAACAGTGGATACGGATGCACGACCTACTGCGTGCATCGGCCTCGGCTTCGCGCCTGTTGGTGCTGAAGTCTGACTATAAGAATGTAACGGTGGCAGTAGACACGATACTCTATATCGAGTCAATAGACAACTATGTGAAGGTGCATCTTACCGACGGTACATCGGTACTCTCCAAGATGACGCTGCGTAGTGTAGAGGAGTTGCTTCCTCCCGACGAGTTCGTACGCATTCACCGCTCGTATGTAGTACCTTGCAGCAGGGTGGCGACGTTCACCCGTACCGAGGTGACGCTGGCGCAGACCAACCGCACTCTGCCTGTCGGCAAGAAGTATGCAGACCTCCTGATGAATGCGTTGAAACCGCTTTCGTAATTATACCCACTTTTGATTAGATGGGAGCTCCGGCGGAAGCCGGAAGGAGGGGCTGAAAACCGCAAGAATTAGGTATTGTCGTACCGGGAGAGAGCTGCTAATTTTGCAGCAGAAAACATTACGTCACGTGAAGTGACCTGTTTTTTTCAACTAACTACCAAAAGAGAATAGATGAATAGAAGAATCGTATGGACATGGTGCCTGCTCCTGATGGCAGGATGGATGATGGCACAACAGGTACCGGCCTTGTCGGGCCGTATCATTTCAAAGGAAAAGGAAAGCGTTGAATATGCAACTGTCTATCTGAAGGGTACAAGTTATGGATGTTCCACCAACGAACAGGGTATGTATCATCTGCATGCGCCTGCAGGACGCTATACTTTAGTAGTGTCTGCCATCGGCTACGATACGGTAGAACGCCCCATTACCCTGACCGGTGAACGGCAGAAACTGAACATTACCTTGACGGACCAGCAGGTACAGCTGGATGAAGTGGTGGTGATGGCTACCGGGGTGGGCAGGGTGAAGCAGTCACCTTTCAACACTGTGGCAGTGGACACACGGGAAATGCAGAATACCACCAAGAACCTGAGTGATGCATTGGCCAAGGCACCCGGACTGAAACTTCGGGAGTCAGGTGGAGTGGGGTCGGACATGTCACTGATGCTCGACGGATTCAGCGGCAAGCATGTCAAGATTTTCATTGACGGTGTTCCGCAGGAGGGAGTCGGTCCGTCGTTCGGGCTGAACAATATTCCGGTCAGTTTTGCCAACCGTATAGAGGTATATAAAGGGGTGGTACCCGTGGGCTTCGGTACCGATGCCATCGGCGGTGTGGTGAACATCGTCACCGACCGTCGTCGTAAGGGATGGTTTGCCGACGCCTCCTACAGCTACGGCTCTTTCAATACGCACAAGTCGTATATCCACTTCGGGCAGACCTTGAAGAACGGTTTCACGTACGAGGTCAATGCGTTTCAGAACTATTCGGACAACGACTACCGGGTAGACTCGCCGGTAGAGGACTTCGAAACCGGCCGCATAGACCGCGACGTGAAGGAGCGAGTACGTCGTTTCAACGATACGTATCACAACGAGGCTGTTGTCGGCAAACTGGGATTTACAGGCCGCTCCTGGGCTGACCGTCTAATGTTGGGTATCACCTGGTCTCATCTTTATAAGGAAGTACAGACTGGTGTGCGGCAAGAGATTGTGTATGGCGAGAAGCATCGCCGCGGCTACTCGCTGATGCCTTCGTTGGAATACAGCAAGCGAAACCTCTTCGTCCGCGGACTGGAGGCGACACTGACAGCCAGTTACAACAAGGATGTCACGACCAATGTCGATACCGCTTCCTATAAATACAACTGGCGTGGCGAACGGGCATTGCTCAACTCACCGGGTGAGCAGACCTATCAGCATCTGCGTGCTACCAATCACAACTGGAACGGGACGGTTACCCTGAACTATCGTATCGGACGGACGCATCTCTTTACGTTGAATCATGTGCTGACCGATTTCCGGCGCAGCAACACGTCGCTGCTCACCAGTCAGCCGGTAACTGACCCTATAGACAAACGTACCCGCAAGAACATCACCGGCCTCTCCTATCGGTTGATGCCGACCGACAAGTGGAACCTCTCCCTTTTCGGTAAGTATTACAACCAGTATGTAGCAGGCCCGGTGGCCACCACTGAGGCGCAGGAAGAGTTTGTGCGCTCTACACGAAACATCGACTTTTGGGGATATGGAGCTGCCGGTACCTGGTTCCTGCTGCCGGGTGTGCAGGCGAAGCTCTCGTACGAGAAGGCATGCCGGTTGCCCACTATCGAGGAGATGTTTGGCGACGAGGATCTGGAGATGGGGGACATGAATATCCGTCCCGAACGGAGCGACAACAGCAACTTCAATCTGAGTTATGCGCAGCACTTTGGCCGACATGCTGTCTATATAGAAGGAGGGCTGGTCTATCGCAATACGAAGGATTACATCCAGCGCAACATCGCCTCCATGAGTGGCGGAAAGTATGCAGCTACCTACATCAACTATGGCAATGTGCTTACGAAAGGGTATAACCTCTCTGCCCGTTACGGCTTTGCCCGTTGGCTGAGTATCGGTGGCAACTTTACAAAAATGAACGTGTGCGACAATATGCGTCAGGCTATGGGCAGTACAGCCGCAAATATCAACTACAAAGAACGGATTTCCAATCTGCCTTATCTCTTTGCCGACTCCGACATCAACTTCTATTGGCATGACTGCCTGCGGAAGGGAAGTGTGCTTACGGTCACGTATGACAATCAGTACCTGCACAGCTTCACTTACTATTCTGCCAAGTTGGGATCCAACAAAGGTGATTATGTGGTACCCGACCAGTTCTCACACAATCTTACGCTGACCTATAGCCTGGGTCGGGGACGTTACAACTTCGCGTTGGAGTGCCGCAACTTTACAGACGAGAAGCTATATGACAACTTCTCGTTGCAGAAGGCAGGACGTGCCTTCTATGGCAAAGTGAGAGTACATTTCGGTAACTAAAAACTTAAAAACTCAAAATGATATGAAGAATAGAAAAAACTTTTTTGGAGCCATTTCGATGGCTGCTATGGTAGCCCTGACGGGCTGCTCGGACGATACTGACAATACCTCCGGACTGCCCGACCAGCCGGGCGGCGACACTGAGGAGACAACTGCCTCTGCTGCCTTCGTGCTGGCCACCTCGGTGCAGGATGGTGACAAGACAGCCAACGTGCTGCTTACGGCTTCCTCGCTGGACGAAGGCAGTGTATCGCCCGTCGGCAATGGGTTGGTCAACGACGGTGCCACGGAGTGGGTATTCTATCAGGACAGCTATCTCTACGCATTGACTTATAATCAGGGCAATGCCGGCACCACCCGCTCCTATGTGTTGGATAAAGAGGACGAGATGACGGCCCGTTCGGCTGAATATAAGGTAAGCCGTTTCACCTCGTTCGGCCAATATGGACAATACCTGTTGTCTGCCTCTACGGGTGACGGCCTGTCAGCTTATGCCGATGCCAATGGCAACCTGCCGCGTATGTTTCTGCTCACTTACCTGGATGTGAAGGCCGAGACGGCTGTGTCCAGTGACTCCCAGGACGTCAACTCCTATATGTCCGAGAATTTTCTGGGCAATGGCGAATATGTCATGCTGTCCGGTTTCGAGGAGGCAAACGGAAAAATGTACAGTGGCCTTGTAGCTATGGGACTCAGTCCGTATGGTTCGGCTATCGAAGGCGGACGGTATATCCTGCCGGGTAACGAAGATTTGGTAAAGACTGAGAGTGGCGGCACGGGAGGTGGCAGTTACGAGAAGGGTGAACTCTCTGGCACCCAATATCCGAATGAGTGCTGGGTAGCCATCTTCGATAACGAGAAGCTCAGTGGACGCACCCTGCTGCGTACCGACAAAATCAGCTATCCCTGCGGACGTTATCGCTCGCAGTACTATCAGACCGTATGGGCGGCCGACAACGGTGATGTCTACGTCTTTTCCTCCAGCTATGCCAAGACCTTGACCGATCCTCGCCAACAGACGACCCTGCCCGCCGGCGTGGTACGTATCAAGGCGGGTACCACGGAGTTTGACCCCAATTATTACTACGACCTGGAAGCACAGGCCTCCGGGTGCTCCTTCCTGCGTTGCTGGCATGCAGGTGGCAATTACTTCCTGTTGCGCATGTACGACCGTCCCTTCTCGCAGACCGGCTATGTGGCCAATCGTCTGGCTGTCTTTAATGGAGATACCGGTCGGTTGACCTTCGTCACCGGACTGCCCGCATCCGACACCATCAGCGATTTCGGCAAGATGCCCTACGTGGCCGACGGACACATCTATATGCCCGTTGTTACCTCGTCAGGCTATCCCGCTATCTATAAAATCAATCCGGCTACTGCCACCGCTACCCGCGGCCTGGAGGTTCAGGTAAATACAGTGACAGCCGTCGGCAGACTAACCGCAAACAACTAACCATCCATCCCTGCGATGAAAAAAATACTGCATGATATCCATCTTTGGCTTTCGGTACCTTTTGGTATCTTCATCACACTGATTTGCTTCTCCGGCTCCATGTTGGTGTTTGAGAAGGAGTTGACCGCCTGGTGTCGTCCTGAACTCTTTCAGGTGACCCAAGTAAAGGAGGCCCCGCTTCCGTTGGACAGCTTGATGCAGACAGTAGCTGCTACACTGCCTGACAGTGTCACCATTACCGGTGTCACGATTACCCCCGATGCAAAGGCAACTTATCTGGTGAGCCTCTCCCAACCACGTCGTGCCTCCATCTATGTAGATCCCTATACGGGCGAGGTGAAAGGACGAAGCGAACGTCTTCCTTTTTTCGATACCATGTTCCATCTGCACCGTTGGTTGCTGGGAGCGTCGCAATCGGCGGACGGAGGTATGTCACTTGGCAAACTGGTAGTGGGGTGCACTACCTTGGCATTGGCTCTCATTCTGCTGACAGGTATACTGATGTGGCTGACCAATCGGCACAAGCCCTTAGTGAAGAGTCTGACCATCTCCTTCAACAAAGGATGGTTGCGTTTCTGGCACGACCTGCATGTGGCGGGAGGCATCTATGCAACCCTCTTCCTGTTGGCATTGGCTCTGACCGGTCTCACCTGGTCATTCTCATGGTACCGTACAGGGTTTTACCGCCTTTTCGGTGTAGAGCAGACGGCGGAAGGTGGCAGGGGAGCTCATGGTCAGACTGCTGAACGTTCTGCCCGTGGCGAACGTGGCGGACACAGCGAACGTGGCGGAAGGCGCGACGGCCAGCGTGAGGGTCATCGCGAAGGTTGGCATCGGCGTTCGCCCTATGCTCATTGGCAGGAGGTATACGATCAGTTGGCGCAGTCCAACCCGGGCTATCGCCAGATTACGCTCTCTGCCGGTTCGGCCGGAGTCGTGCCCAAGGGACGCAACAGTCTGCGTACTGCCGATATCTACAGCTTCAATCCCCGTAGCGGTGAGATTACAGAAAGCAAGACTTATGCAGAATCGGCTGACCGTGCTACCAAGGTACGTAGCGGCGTGTACACCGTTCATACAGGCAGCTGGGGCGGTCTGCTCACCCGTCTGCTCACCTTCCTGTCAGCCTTGCTGGGTGCTACGCTGCCTCTTACCGGCTACTATCTTTGGATTCGCCGGTTGGTAGTGAAAGGACGGCATCCCAGGAAATAAGGTGTTATCTTTGATAATTGCCAGCGCATGGTAATTTCATCGGGTTCCATTGCGCTCCTCTCAGAGAAGCGTTTATTTGTACTTAAAAAAAAGAAATTAGCAGGCTTGAAATTTGAAAACAAGCGATGTGTGTTGTACCTTTGCCGACTGAAACTGAGAATGAAAGTGTCTCCCTGTGATAAAGGGGAGACACTTCTGTCGATAACAAAGGTCTATTATGATAAAGAAAGTCGTACTGATACTATGGATTCTGTTGGTGCTGGCCATATTGGCCTGTGTGGTATTGTTTGCTGCCATTGCCAAGGGCTGGATTGGCTATATGCCGCCGGTAGAGGATTTGGAGAACCCCAACTACAAGTTTGCTACCGAGGTGATTTCGGAAGACGGTCAGGTGCTGGGCACCTACTCGTACAGCAAGGAGAACCGTGTCTATGTGGGTTATGATGACTTGTCACCTCATATCATCGGTGCCTTGATTGCTACCGAGGACGTGCGTTTTGCCGACCATTCGGGCATTGATGTGAAGGCACTCTTCCGTGCATTGGTGAAGCGTGGCCTGCTGATGCAGAAGAATGCCGGAGGAGGAAGTACCATCACGCAGCAGCTGTCCAAACAACTCTATTCACCCAGTGCCGGCAACGTCATGGAACGTCTTTTCCAAAAACCTATCGAGTGGGTGATTGCCGTCAAGCTGGAGCGTTATTATACCAAAGAGGAGATACTGACGATGTATCTCAACAAGTTCGACTTCCTGAACAATGCCGTCGGCATCAAGACTGCCGCATTTACTTACTTCGGATGCCTGCCGCGCGACCTGAAAGCCGAAGAGGCGGCTACATTGGTGGGTATGTGCAAGAACCCGTCGCTCTACAACCCGGTGCGCCGGGCCGATAGGGTACGCGGACGCCGCAACGTCGTGCTTGACCAGATGTGTAAGGCCTCTTACATCAGCCAGCGTGAGTGTGACTCGCTGAAGGCCCTGCCGCTTACTTTGAAGTACCATCGGGTAGACCATAACGAAGGAGAGGCCACCTACTTCCGGGAATACTTGCGTGGGGTATTGACAGCCAAGAAGCCTCACCGTAGCGACTATCGGGGATGGCAGATGCAAAAGTATTACGAGGACTCGCTCGACTGGGAAACCAATCCCCTCTATGGCTGGTGCGAGAAGAATGTCAAGAAAGACGGTTCGCATTACAATCTCTATACAGACGGACTGAAAATCTATACGACCATTGATTCGCGAATGCAGCAGTATGCCGAAGATGCCGTCACCGAGCATCTGAAGGAACTGCAGGGACACTTCTTCAAGGAGAAGAAAGGAGCAAAGACCGCTCCCTATACACGCAATCTGACGCAGCAGGAGGTGGACGACATCTTGTGGAGAGCCGTCAAGCAGTCCGATCGCTATCGGTTGATGAAGCAGGGAGGCGCATCGGAAAGCGATATCAGGAAAGCCTTTGATACGCCCGAACAGATGAGTGTCTTCAGCTGGGAGGGAGAGAAGGATACGGTGATGACCCCGATGGACTCCATCCGCTATTACAAGTTCTTCCTGCGGGCCGGATTCATGTCGATGGATGCACGCAACGGACATGTCAAAGCATACGTCGGTGGTCCTAACCATCACTACTTCAAATATGATATGGCCATGGTAGGTCGCCGCCAGGTGGGATCAACCATGAAGCCTTATGTCTATTCATTGGCTATGGAGAACGGCTTCTCGCCTTGCGACCAGGCACGGCACGTGTCGTACACCCTGCTCGATGAGAATGGAATCCCCTGGACACCCAGCAATACCAACAAAGAGCATCTGGGCGAGATGGTCACCTTGAAGTGGGGATTGTCGCGTTCGGACAACTGGATTACGGCTTATCTGATGAGCAAACTGAATCCTTACGAACTGAAGCGGTTGGTACATAGTTTTGGTGTACGCAATCGCGACATTGTACCGTCGGTATCCCTCTGTCTGGGTCCCTGCGAAATATCGGTAGGTGAGATGGTGAGTGCCTACACCGCCTTCCCCAACCGGGGCATTCGGGTCGCCCCACTTTTCGTTACACACATTACGGACAGCGACGGGAACATCCTGGCCACTTTCACACCGGAGATGAACGAGGTAATCAGTGTGGGTAGTGCCAACAAGATGCTGGTGATGCTGCGTGCTGTCATTAATGAAGGTACAGGTGGACGGGTACGCCGGTTAGGCATTCAGGCCGATATGGGTGGTAAGACAGGAACGACCAACAACAATTCCGATGGTTGGTTTATGGGCTTTACGCCTTCACTGGTGTCTGGTTGCTGGGTAGGAGGTGAAGACCGTGACATCCACTTCGACCGCATGACCTACGGACAAGGTGCCTCTATGGCATTGCCCATCTGGGCGAAGTATATGCTGAAGGTACTGGCTAATCCCGATCTTCCCTATACCTCTGACGAGACGTTCCAATTGCCACCCGATTTTGATCCTTGCGCAGAGAACGAGGATGGTGAGACACCCTCCTTACCCGAACCGGTGGAAGGCATTGATGATTTGTTTAACTGAAATGTGCTGTCATGCTTTACCTAATTAGCTTGGGTACCAACGAACACCCGCATGAGAACCTGGCATTGGCACATCGCCGTTTGTCAGAGCAGTTCCCCGACATTCGCTATTCAGCTGTGTATGATACGCCTCCGCTCTTCTTTCGTCACAATACGGCTCACTTTAGCAACCAGGTGGCTTGCTTTCACTCCATGCTGTTGCCAGCAGCAGTGAAGGCACGCCTGAAAGCCATTGAACTGGAAGCGGGACGAGAACCTTCAGACAAGCAAAATGAGGTGGTGAAGCTAGACATCGACCTGTTGGCATGCGACCTCTTGTGTTACAAGCCCGATGACTGTCAGCACGACTATGTGCGTCGGGGAATAGAAGAATTGGAATTGACCATATAACCATTATATAGTGATGAAATTTTTAGGAATCATTCCCGCCCGTTATGCATCGACACGTTTCCCTGCCAAGCCATTGGCCATGCTGGGCGGAAAGAGTGTGATACAACGGGTATACGAGCAGGTAGCAGGCGTGCTGGACGACGCATGGGTAGCTACCGATGACGAACGCATCGAGGCGGCTGTACGCGCCTTCGGTGGTCAGGTAGTGATGACTTCGGTCCATCATAAAAGCGGAACCGACCGTTGCTTTGAGGCATGTACCAAGATAGGAGGCGGCTTCGATGTGGTGGTTAATATTCAGGGTGACGAGCCCTTCATACAACCTTCTCAGCTGGCAGCGGTGAAGGCATGTTTCGACGACCCCTGCACGCAGATAGCTACGTTGGTCAAGCCCTTTACGGTCGATGACGGTTTCGAAGCATTGCAGAATGTCAATTCGCCGAAGGTGGTCGTCGATGGCCGTATGAATGCCCTTTACTTCAGTCGTTCCATCATTCCCTATCAGCGCAATGCCGACCAATGTGACTGGTTGAAAGGACATACCTACTATAAGCACATCGGCCTCTATGCCTACCGGACAGAGGTGTTGAAGGAGATTACCTCGTTGCCCCAGTCGTCACTTGAACTGGCCGAGTCACTCGAACAGTTGCGCTGGTTAGAGAATGGCTATCGCATCAAGGTAGGCATTACGCAGGTTGAGACCATCGGCATAGATACGCCTCAGGATTTGGAGCGTGCCGAACGCTTTCTGGAGCGTATGCAGCAACATGGTTAACACAGACAGCGTATATGGATCGTACCCTTCCTCCCAAGATACGTGAACTGCGGCAGATGGAGATACAGCCGCCGCGTCGTTCCATACTGCCCAATGGCGTTCCGCTGAATGTGATAGATGCAGGCGATTGTGAGGTGATGCGCATCGACTTGCTGATGCCGGGCGGACGTTGGCAGCAGACAGCACCGTTGCAGGCTCTCTTTACCAATCGGATGCTGCGTGAGGGGACGTGCCGCTATACGGCTGCCCGTCTTGCCGAACAGTTGGACTATTATGGCGCGTGGCTCGAACTCTCGGCAGCAGCCGAACACTCTTTTGTCACGTTATATACACTCAACAAGTATCTGCCTCAGACACTGGATGTGTTGGAGTCCGTCATCAAGGAACCTTTATTCCCCGACGAACGACTGCAGGTCGTGATAGATAACAACATACAGCAGTTCAAGGTGAATCGTTCGAAGGTTGACTTCCTGGCTCATCGGGGATTGATGCAGTGCCTGTTCGGGAGGCAGCATCCTTCGGGTCGCCTGGTTGAGGAGGAGGACTATCGTCGTATCACTGCCCCTTTGTTGCGTAGCTTTTATCGGTCACATTACCATTCGCAGGGATGTGTCATCTATCTTTCCGGTCGGGTGACCGATGAGGCCTGTCGTCGGGTAGAGCAGATTTTCGGTAGCGAGCCGTTCGGACAAGTCGGATGCACCGAACCAGCTGCGACGTATCAGCCGCAATCCGATGCTGGCAAGCGTTTCTTTATCCCTCGCCAGGGAGCCTTGCAGAGTGCCGTGCGTATGGGTTGTCTGGCACCGGACCGTCACCATCCCGACTTCCTGAAGCTACGTGTATTGGTTACCTTGTTGGGAGGCTATTTCGGCAGCCGTTTGATGTCCAATATACGTGAGGAGAAGGGATATACTTACGGCATCGGTGCTTCATTGGTCCCTTATCCCGGTCGTAGTGTGCTGGTCATCAATAGCGAGACGGCCAACGAGTATGTCGAACCGCTGATTGCCGAGGTCTATCGGGAGTTGGAAAGGTTGCAGAACGAACCGGTGTCGGATGCAGAGTTGTCTATGGTTCGGAATTACCTGTTGGGCGAGTTATGCCGGAATTACGAGTCACCCTTTTCGCTTGCCGATGCTTGGATATTTGTACATACTTCTCATTTCCCTGACACCCATTTTGCAGACTCATTGCAGGCTATCAGAGAGACCACATCGGACGACATCAGGCATCTGGCACAACGCTATTTATGCAAAGAGACTTTAAAAGAGGTCGTTTCCGGTGAAAAAATGCCATAAAAAGCGTCTGTTTTCCTGCATTTTTAATAGATATGTCTTATCTTTGTGCGTACAAAGGCGGTTGTGGTGTAACATTCTGCATCCCCTTTTCGTCTTTAAATTAGTCAAAACGATAACTCATATTGTCAATGAAATATACACAAGTTTGTATGGCGCTGCTCATGGCTCTCTCTTGCCAGTGCCTGTCGTATGCTCAGGAGGAGAAGAAAGAGGGGTTCTTGGGGAAAGTGAAGAATACTTTTTCATCCGAAATCAAGATAGGTACCTATACGTTTAAGGACGGTTCGGTCTATACCGGCGAGATGAAGGGACGCAAGCCATATGGCAAAGGGAAAACCGTATTCAAAAACGGAGATAGTTACGAAGGCCAGTATGTGAAAGGCAAACGTCAGGGACAAGGTACCTACCTCTTTACAGATGGGGAGAAATATGTAGGTGAGTGGTTTCAAGACCAGCAGCACGGGCATGGCATCTTCTACTTCATGAACAACAATCGCTACGAGGGCATGTGGTATCAGGATTACCAGCATGGCAAGGGTACCATGTACTATTATAACGGTGACCTGTACGAGGGAGAGTGGGTGAACGACAAACGTGAGGGTACGGGCACCTATACCTGGAGGAACGGTTCGCGTTACGTAGGTACTTGGCGGAACGACAAGAAAGACGGCGAAGGCACGCTTGTATGGAATGACGGAAGCAAGTACGAAGGCCACTGGAAGAACGATACCCGCGAGGGAACAGGCACCTTTGAGTATGCCAACGGTGACAAGTATGTAGGCGGATGGGCGGACGATATGCAGCACGGCAAAGGCATCTACTTCTTCCATACGGGCGATCGCTACGAGGGCTCGTATGTACAGGGCGAACGTACAGGCGAAGGTATCTACATCCATGCCAACGGCAACAAGTACGTGGGTGGTTTCAAGGATGGAGAGCCTGACGGCAAGGGTACGTTCACGTGGGCCAGCGGTGCTGTTTATGAGGGTGAGTGGAAAGACGGTATGCAAGAGGGACACGGTACGTATAAATGGAATGCAGGCGATTCCTACGAAGGCGAATGGAAAGCCAACAAGTTCAATGGCCAAGGTACGCTGATACAGACTGACGGTACCAAGTACAAAGGTGGCTTTGTGAATGGTCTGCAGGAGGGAGCCGGCGTGCAGGAAGACAAGAACGGAAACCGATTCGAAGGCTTCTTCAAGCAGGGCAAGAAGCATGGCCCCTTTGTAGAGACGGACAAGGATGGCAAAATCATCCGAAAAGGGTCCTACAAGATGGGACGACTGGAGAACTGATATCGCCTCAGCGGTTGTCCTTTTCTAATAATATTGTTTCTGCAATCTGTCAGATCCGAGTCATCATTATGGATCTTAATCCTTTGTTTGAGTTTGTTCAAGTGGCCATGGGCAACAGGAGTTCGCTCCCTGCATACATGGACGGTGCCGACTGGCAAAGTCTTTTTGACTGTTGCCAGAGGCAGGCAATTGCAGGTATCGGATTTGCGGCATTGGAGCGTTTGCATGGGCTGGGCATGGAGTGTCCCGAGCCGTTGCGGATGCAGTGGTGGAGCGTGGCCTGTCAGCTGAAGGAGCAGAACCGGGAGCTGAACAGACAGTGCGCTGAGCTGAGCTGGCAATACGGACATGACGGACTTTCAGTGTGTATGTTGTCGGGACAGGGCAATCTGCTGAACTATCCCGAGGAACTGCAGATGAGGCGAGTACCTGAAGGGATGGAGGTGTGGTGTGTCCCATCGTACGGTGGAATGGACATCGCTGTTCAGACGGGGAAAGAAGGAGTGGGTACACCAGTGATGTCTCCGTCAGAAGTGATGGCGGTACTGCGTTCGTTCGGTCTGGCCCGATTTGTTGCTGCTGTGATGTACGCGCTGTTGGCAGCGTTTGCCATGCCTGCCTCCTACGTTCTGTGCGAGCCTAACGAGGTTGACGGCCGAAGGTGGTTGTCCTCTCTATCCACTTCGTCAGATTCCGTCTGGCCGTTGCGGGGAGGATGGCTTCGCCGTTAGGCATCTCTTCGGGGGTAATGGCCGCCACTTTCTCAAAACCTGCATCCAATAAAGCCTCCCTGTCGGCAATGCGTCCGGCCATCAGCCATACAGGTATGTGCTGTGCTTTTGCCCTGCATAGGACACGCTCCGGCAACTTCCCCATCAGGGTCTGACGGTCCGCTCTCCCTTCTCCCGTAATCACTACATCCGTCCCCTCCATCAGTTTGTCAAATCGGACCAGGTCGAGGAGAAGGTCGGCACCCGACACGGCCTTTGCTTCCAGATATTGCATGAAGGCATATCCCAGTCCGCCTGCTGCCCCTGCTCCCGGTTCAGAAGACTTGTCGAAGCCCCAATGGCTGGCAGATGACTCGGCAAACTGTCGGGCACGTTCGTCCAGAACCCGTATCATATCGTCAGTGGCACCCTTCTGCCGGCCAAAGGTATAGGCTGCCCCTTGCTCGCCATACAGTACGTTGCGTACATCCGAAGCCAAGGTGAATCGGCAATCCTCCAACAGAGGTCTGATGGCATCGAACGACCTTCCGCCCGCCAGTCGTTCGGTCAGTGCCTGTAACATGCCGATGCCGCAGTCGCTCGTTCCGCTGCCTCCCAGTCCGATGATGAATTGCCGGCAGCCCGACAGGATGGCGTGGGCTACCATCTCGCCCACACCGTAGGTGGTCGCTATCAGCGGGTTGCGTTCCGCTTCGGTCATCAGCGTAAGGCCGCAGGCCTGGGAGGTCTCAACGATGGCCATCCCCTCTGCCGTCACTCCATAGCGGGCAGTGAGGCTGCGCATCAGCGGATCGTGTACCGATACCTCCCTCAGCGTGCCGTTCAGTGCATGGGTAAAGGCCTCCAGCATCCCTTCGCCTCCATCCGACAGGGGTATGGCCGTGACGTCAGCTCCCTGTTTACGCAGTGCTTCGGCTATCGTCTCCTCCACCTCGGCAGACGAGAGGCATCCTTTAAATGAGTCTATGGCCAGCAGGTATTTCATCTTCCAACAGGTTTGAGGGTCGCTTGGTCAGTCCGCCTTTCGTGTAGTGAAATGGATTTCAGATTCTACGGCCGGTCTGCCCTCCAGGCTGATGTCGTCGCCTATGATGCGCAGGCCGTAGGTGGTAGCCGGTTGGGTAGTGAAACGGATGGATAGCGTCCGCTGGTCCTCGCTCCATGTGTGTCCCTTGTATTCAGGCAGCTTCTGGTCCGTCTCGCCGATGGCTATCGTTGCCTGCATGGGAGCGTCAAAGGTGATGGCCAGCGTGATGTCTCCCACGGCCACCTGTTTCGCTCCGTTCCTGATGTTGCATCGGTAGTGTACGCGCTGCTTGTCCGCAGCCTTCTTCTCCGCTCGCTGCTTCTTGGCGTACCTCTTGATGCTGAATCCGTTGATTGCCTGGATAAGTTCGGGCATAAAGGACGACAGTTTGCCGGAGAGGGTCTCGTAGCGTTCGTAGTCGGCCAGAGCCCGTTCCGTGGTCTCGGTCAGGGTGAATCCGCGTGCCTCTTCCTGCTTGATGAGTTCCTGCAGGTCGGGTACTCCCTCTAAGGGATGTCGCTGCAGATACCTGATGACGGAGGCGCGTACCAGTGTTTCGTACATCATGATTTTCGGCGTGGTGTATGCCTGGCTGCTCAGTATGCCCTTGCTGTAGGCGTAGACCTGTGTCAGCGTATGCTCCATCTCGGCGTAGTGGGCATCCACTAACGGGTTGCAGTAGGCGTGGCAGAATTCGTGTATCACCATGGGGAGCACCGTCTGGCAGTCGAAGCGTATCTCTCCTTCGTCATAGATGGCCGATCCAATGACAGGGCAGAGCAGCACTTGGCCGTTCTTCAGGCGTGAACTGATGCCGTAGTTGTTGGGACCTACCAGCAGGCTCAGTGTGATGTGGAAGGCCGCTTCGCTGTGGTGGAAGAAGGTGTCAAACCATTCCGTGTCCACCTGACCTGCTACACGTTGGAACGCAGCGAGTGCCGCTGTCCGGATGGAATCTGTCCCGACGTACCATTCATGGAAGCCGGACTCCCGATAGAAGTCGTTCAGTGCAGGCAGGAATTCCTGTATCATGTCGTCGCTCCAGCGATAGTCCAGCGTGTTGGTCTTTGCCGGATTCATCTCCACCCGGCCTTCGTGCAGGCTGAGCATGGTTCCGAATTCGGCTACGGCATCATAGCCCGTTCCGTTGCGATGGTAGCGGCGTGCCAGTTCCACGGCCTGATGACTCTTGAAACCGCCACACTGTTGGTCAAGGCTCTCGGCATAAGCGGGTACGACGCAGCGGTTGTACTCTTTGGCTCCGGCCAATCGCCATACAGCGCATGCCAGTTCTACTCCCTCATCAAAACAGACGTTCATTCTCTCTTGTGCGATGGCTGCCAGCGGAAGCCATAGCGTAATCAGTGTAAATAATGTTTTTTTTAGGTTCATGATTAGTTTTGTCTATCGTTTCACGTAAACCTTGGTGTTTCCCCTTCCTTCGAAGGTGATGCCCGTAGGTTGTATACAAAAGTCACGCAATTCGTTGGCCGCCGTAGAGTGGGGGAGCTTGGTCATTACCTCATAATCCCTCACACGCATGAAGTGGTGCTCGGCAATGTAGTCCTGTGCCATTTTCAGACGCTCTTCGCGTGTGTAGGGAGAGCGGTTGTTGGGCGATTCGTACCCCTTGTGCAGCTTGCAGGAGAGGCTGATGTCCCGCACCATCTGCTTGTCAGGACGGAAATTCACGCCACGTACGCCAATCCGTTTGGCAGTCACTTTCTTCCCGTTGCCTTCAAAGTCCTCCACTTCCTTGTCATCCATCACGCCTATCGACAGACTGAATGTCCCCAGTTCATCAATGGTGACCGTATGGCCATCGGCAAGCCACCGCTTCATTTCGTCAACCATGCGGCATAGTACCTTGGCCACATCTCCCTGATTCAAGCCCGAACCGGGATAACATAGCCTTTCTACAAAGTCTTTGGAACTGAGATTGCTATAGGTCCTGACCCTGTAGTAACACTTCCGTTCTCCGCTGCCGTCCATATCCGGCATTTCCCTTTTGATATATTCTGCCATAACGTATGGTATTAATTCATTTATAGTGTACTTATCACCTTTTGATAGTATAGCTTATCATCTCTTGATAGTATAGCTTATCACCTCTTGATAGTATAGCTTATAACCTTTCTTGCCCTATTCTGCAAACGTAATGCAGCATGAAATGATCGTTTCATGGCATGAAATGACCGTCTCATGGCTTGATACCATCATTTCATGTCGCAATACAACATCTTTTGCTGTCATATACCGAATACAAAAGTATAAAAATAATTGCAGACTTCTGTATAAACCGGACGAAAACCTGTATGATTTCGCTTCAATCATCCTGCCGGGTAAATCCGAGACATGAATCCCTACATCAGGGTTCGCGCGTATGCACATTTCCCTCGCGCACGCGCGCGTGAGAAGTTTTAAATATCTGCCATCTGCCACACGTGTTCTGTTATTTCGCTCTATATAAAAGGCTTAACCATCAAAAAAGTGTGGCAGATATTTTCAGTTTTATATACATTAACACAAAAATGACCCTTTTTTTGCAAAAACCACCTCATTTTCGAGTCGTTTTTATGCTAAAAATGGCAGATATGTGGCAGAAAACCTTCAAAAGTTCTCCGTTTTTATGCTTTTTTGATAACTTTTTCGATATTGCATGCCGGGGTTGAGACATTAGCTTCGGGCATTTAGGTGGGTTTATTCCAATGCATCAATCACCGTCAACTTGAAATGTCAGACTACACAATAATCCTCTCGCCTTAAGCTGAGTCAATATCTGCGTATAATCATGAGCGTTTTTTTGTGTAATCCATATCGCCATAAAAACGAAGTTCCGCCCTGGTTCGCTGTTCAAATGGGAAGCGTGGCGGAATCTGTTGCTACAAAACCACCATCATTTTTCTGGACTGTACAAGTTTTGCTCAGATTTTTTACAGATAGACGTAAGAATGCTTATTGTTCTGTTGGTTCAAAGTGGATATACACACAATGTCTTTCCAAACAATGCTTTTAGTATCATATTACCCAATTTCCGCTCCATACCAGCTTTCGATGTCGGGATTCCTGTCTGATGTGCAAACTTCTGTATGGCTTGTGTCACTCCCAATGCCCTCTTCCATGAGAACGAAAGGCTCGGTATTCCTGTATTCGTTTTTCTGTATGCCATAACTAACAATTATTTTGTGTGGGTGTGTTCATGCAAACACACCCACCCCTATAGTACTATTTCCTAGTGATTAAATGCCACAACTCACGTATCCAAAGGACAAGCGATGAGCCCAATATGATGATAATCCAATCTTGAAGGCTCAGGCCACATACATTAAAGAAATCCTGCAACATAGGAATTTCCACCATAAAGATTTGCCCAAAGAATACGACAGCGATAATTAACAACAGACCTTGACAACCTTTGAAGTGCAATGCGCTACGGCCTGTCTCAAATGCACGAGCATTGAACAAATAGAAAAAGTGAGTCATCACGAAGGTAGTGAAAATCAAAGTCAGCTCGTAAGTACTCAATCCGTCACGCGGTCCCACATGAAGATGCAGCAAGTCCGTCATACTTGTATATTCCCCATGCTCAAAGATGAAAAGCATGGCCAAAAGTAGGAAGAAGAAAAGGGAACCTACACCAAGGATGTTCATCCTCATCGGTCTTGTCAGGATAGAGGCATTCCTGTCACGAGGCTTGTCTTTCATCACATTTTTCGACGGTGGCAGAGAAGCTAATGCAATAGCGGCAAAGGTATCCATAATAAGATTTATCCATAGCATCTGCGTCACAGTCAATGGTGACTCCGTACCCATAAATGCGCCGAAAAGCACAAGGAAACATGCTGTCACATTCACCGTAAGTTGGAAAAGCAGGAAGCGCTGGATATTCTTGTATAGCGAACGTCCCCACATGACAGCATTAGCAATCGTAGAGAATGAGTTGTCCTGAATGGTCATATCGGACGCTTCTTTTGCCACAGCAGTACCATCACCCATCGACAACCCGACATCCGCCACATTCAATGCAGGAGCATCATTTGTGCCATCGCCCGTGGCAGCCACGACAAGTCCTTTTTGCTTGAGCAATCTGACGAATCGTTCTTTATCTTCAGGTCTGGAGCGAGATAGGATTTTGACATCATTTACTCTTGTCAGCAGTTCCGCATCACCCATAGCGGCAAATTCTACTCCGGTTAAGATATTGTTTTCCGTATCTGAATCATTCCACAGGCCGATCTGTCTTCCAATCTCTTTTGCCGTTCCACTTGTGTCACCCGTTATAATCTTTACCTTGATACCAGCATTGAGACACTCTTTGATTGCACTTGGCACATCCTTGCGCACCGGATCTGAAATAGCCATGATGCCGACAAAAATCAGATTCCCGACATGAAGTTTTCCATCTTCAAACACCTTTGCTTTGTCATCAACCTCAGCGTATGCCAAACCAAGGGTACGCATTGCCCGATTCTGATAAGCAAGCAATTCGTTGCCATATGCTTTCTGTTTAGTTTCTGCCAGCGATGACATTGCAAGTAATATTTCAGGTGCGCCTTTAACATATACCACAGTCTTATTCAATACCGAAGAATGGACAATGGTGGCCATATACTTGTTCTCTGTTGAGAAAGGCAAGCGGTTCAAGATAGCCGTCTTTTCACGAATAGATGTATAGTCCACTCCTTTTTCATTAAGCCATAACAGAAGTGCTCCCTCCGTCGGATTACCGACTGCCTGGATATTATTCTTGTCAGTAAAATCCAAGTTTGCCGTTGTATTAAGAGCAATCATTTCCGCAAGCAGACTTTCAGGAACATCCTCAAAATCATATTCGGCCACCTGCATCTTATTTTGGGTCAATGTACCTGTTTTATCGGTACAAATAACGGAAGTGGCACCCATGGTTTCGCATGAATGCATGGTACGAGGAAGTGTCTTTTCCTTCATCAACTTACGCATACTGAATGCTAAACTCAGGGTGACAGACATCGGCAATCCTTCCGGCACTGCCACCACAATCAGTGTAACCGCAATCATAATCGTATTTAATACGTAAGTCACAAAGTTGACCCATCCATCCCCGGAAGAGAAGTCTACATCTCCCATATAGAAATAGATTCCGATACGACCGACTACAATAAGTGCGGCAAATACATAACTTGCTTTTGTAATTAAATCAGCCAGACCATCGAGTTCCTCACTCAGAGGTGTAGATCCACCCTCCTCAACCTGTGCGGTCTTGAACACCTTTCCACATTCAGTAGCATCTCCCACCTTCAATACTTCAGCCGTGCAATAACCTTCAAGAATGACAGTACCCTTCATGATTTGATTGGTAGGATAGGTAGCTTCTTCTTCAAATTCTTCTGCTCTTGCTGATTTATAGATCTGAGGTTCTCCAGTAAGTGATGATTCATTCACATTGAGATTAAGGGATTCGAGTAATTCGCAATCAGCAGGAATCTCTTCACCCGCCTCCAGCAGCACAATGTCACCTACAACAATATCTTTTCGAGGCACCTGACAGACGTTGTCATTACGGATTACTTTTACCAGCGTATCGTCATTCACTTCATTCAGACTTTGGAAAGTCTTTTCATTGTTACGTTCAAGGAAGAAAGCGATACTTGTAGCCAAGATTAAAGCAACAATAATGCCTATCGGCTCAAAGAACACCTTAAATCCGTTTCCCACCCAAATATATTCGTAAATGGATATACCCATAGAGAGAACAAAAGCCATAATGAGAATCTTGAATAGGGGATCTTCAAATCCGCCGAAGAAACCCACCAACAAAATCAACACAGAGGCAAGAGCAATGATGGCTGGCATAGACCAAATAATCGTCCCCATACTTCCACTCAGCAAAAATGCCGTAACCACTGACAAACCAATCAAGACAACCATTGAGATAGAAATCCAATGTTTACAAGCCTCTTTCAATGTATCCCACAGTGTTTCCTTTTCAGGAGGTGTCAAGACATTGGCACCATGTATTCTTCTACTCTCGAGCACTTGGGCATCCGTTAAGCCGACCCAACGTTTTACTTTTTCCATATTACTTTTTGATTATGTGTTTCTTAATACTATTCTTCCCCCACGTCAATATGAGTACCACCAAAAGGGCTATGAGCAGCCCCATCAATATATCTATTCCAGTCATCCTCCTATCTTTCTTTTCCCATGAACTTCAACAGATACAAGAATAAGTTGATGAAATCCAGATAAAGTGTCAAGCTACCTAATAAAGCGAGTTTGTTGGTCTGGTCGTTGATGCCAGCCTCTCCACATGACATCAGCATTCTCTTGATCTTTTGTGTGTCGTACGCGGTAAGGCCGACAAAAATCAGCACGCCAACATAGTTGAGAATCATAGCCAATCCGCTACTCTGCATAAAGGCATTGACAACGGTTGCTATAACCAACCCGATAAGCAGCATATACAAGGTACGTCCCACAGTGGAAAGGTCGCGCTTGGTCATATAGCCCACAAGGGACATTCCTGCAAATGTACCTGCCGTGATGAAAAAAGTCTGTGCAATGCTTTCGGCCGTATATACGGCGAAGACAAACGACATGGTCACACCATTGAGTATGGCGTAAGTAGCAAACATCAATCCGGCTGTGATGAATGACATCTTCATGATGCGGGCACTCAGAATAAAGACCAAAGCCAGCTCCGCAATGAACAAGCCCCACATCAACGTAGGTGTACTGGCTATGGTGTATAAAAGATTGATGTCGTTCGCCACAATCAGTGCAGTTAGCGCCGTCATGGCCAATCCTCCTGCCATCCAGGTATAGACGTTACGCATCAATGCTGAAAAAGTACGAGAAAACTCTATCGACCTTTCTTGTTGAAGAATGTTTCCGTATGACATAATGATTACAGTTAAAGATTTATTGTTTTTGTTTATAAGACACTCTGATTACTTTTTGATTATTGTCAATCTCAATTTTTCCCAGACGATTCAACACACTTTGGCCCAATAGGAGTGGAGCGGATTGGTTCTTGATTACCGACGCCTTGATGTTGGTCAAATGTAAATCGCCCATCTTGACCTCTTTCAAATTAATGACGGTTCCCTCACTGACACTTCCATCTGCTGTCATGTAATTTTGCTTACCTATTACATCCGCAGCAGAGAGATAGCCATTTTTCATCATGAACGTTGCCTCAATGGCTGAGATGGATACATCTGAAGCACCCGTGTCGAAGATAAAATGGAGCGGTAATCCATTGATGAAGCATTTCACCTTACACATATCTCCCTCCTTCGTAAATGGAATTTCTTCTAATACGTCAACATAGGAAGAATCTTCTTTTTCATCCTCAGACAATGCTTGTTTCTGTATGTTCTCGTACTCTTCTATCAAAGTAGCATACTCTACCGTCTGACGTAAATTCTCCAAATCCCGATCCCGTTTGATGTGTACAAACTTTCTATACCCCTTCTCCAAAGCCTTTCGAAGATATTTCAGAGATTGAGCCGTATCTCCCATCAGTGAATAGAGACATGCCGCATCATAGCAATTTCCTTTTTCATCTTTCCGCAACACGTCTTCCATAAATGCTTTAGCTTTCTCAGTTTCATCCAAATAGAAATATGCATAGTGAGCCACATTGTTCTCACCTGCTATTGTATCTAATTGTAGAACCCGACGGAAATCGCTTTCAGCCATTTCTGTTTCACCTTTCAATTTGTATAGCACGCCACGATTCAAATAGGTATATGCATACTTCGGATTCAAGGTAATCGCCAGCGAGTAATCATCTATTGCGCCTTCCATGTCTCCATTGTGATCTTTAATCCATCCCCTACGATAATAGCCAAAGGCTCTTTCTGGTTCCTGCGTCAAATAAAGATTCATGTCACGTATAGCCTCATCGTACTTTCCTTGGTAATCCTCTATTTGAGCCTTCATGAAAATATAATCCATATCCGTCGAATCTTGCTCAATAGACTGATTACAATACAGAAGAGCCTTATCGAAATCTCCCAGTTCTGTATAACAAAAAGCGATACGATAAGCTACTACAGGGTTAGCACCCTGCATCTGGCAAAGGCTATAATGATGAATAGCTTTCTTATACTGCTTGACAATCTCATAAACCATACCGAGATAAAAATCCCAGGCAGCTTCGTCCTGTTCTTTCATTTTTTGAATTTTAAGTTTGGTGACCATTTGATGCATAGCTGAGTCAGCCAATACTTTGAGTTCAGAAATAGCCTTTTGGTTCCCATCCATAGACAAGGCTCTTATTACATCATCAATTGCCTCATCATATCGTTTCAGAGCTATATAGCCTTCCGCTCTAAACGCAAATGCTTGCGAAAAGTCAGAATCCAACTTGATGGCTTGACTGAATCTTACAATGCCATCCTCAAAACGTTTCTGAGCAAAAGCATTACGTCCTAATCCCATATGCCCTGTTGCATCTCCTTCATCAAGAATAATCATTTGCCGATAGTCCCGGTCTGCCAGCTCATATTGTCCACAGTTGTAATACAATTCCGCTCTTGTAGAGTAGCCTTGAGGATTATGGGGATCAATATCAATCACTCGTGCATAATCTTTGAGTGCTCGAACTGTATCCTCCAACTGCAAATAGACTTTTCCTCTTATCGAATAAGCAAATGCTTGATACTCCTTATCCTTGGTTGGAATTAGTTTAATGGCTTCATTGGCAGCAGAGAGCGCCTTACCATACTCTTCACTATAGTTCTTAAGTAACGCCATAAAAGCAAATGCATAACCATTTTTAGGGTTCTCCGCCAATTCTTTATTTAGGAACTCCAACGCTTCTTCAGGATTGTTGTTTTGTACAGCCTCAACACCACGAGTATAATTATAGCTATCCGGTCGTTTGATACCATCGGCAAGAGCCATCTGCGAGCCCAGCAGCACTATCAAAAAATAGATGTAACGCATGATATGAAAGGATTAGTTGTTCTTTTCGAATTCGGATTCTGAAATCGTAGGTCCCAAACCACTACCATAAGTGGACATTTGGAATGACATCTCGCCTTCTGTCCACTCTGTATCCGTACAAGTTACTGCAAAACTTCCACCATTATGGAAAGAAGATTGCCCATTTCTTGTGGCTTTGATTTTCAACTTATATACCGCAGAGTATCCAAACAAGACTGTTTGATTCGAATGTGCAGGTAAATAGACAGTTTCAAACAATCCGCCATATTGATGCATGATTTTGATAACCATCGAATAATCCGACTTATTCCTAAATATGTATGAAGCTTTCTGCTTCTGATACGGCATAACATTGTTACATGAGGAATAATTAGGCAACATCGAAGATCCGCTTACTTCCAAGCAAGTCCATAGGCTTAATAGCAAAAATAAAGTTTTCATATTCTTTGTTTTGAATAGGTGAATAATCTAAAATAACATTATCTGTTTTCTGCTGCAAAGGTAAACGAGTTCATTCAGTGCTTCTTTGTTTTCCAAACATTACAATTGATTCTTAAATAAGCTGCAAGCGTATAGTTGTAAGGTTGCAAGTATCCTCTATTGTTTTAGTTTGGATTGATAGTTAAGTCCTTGTTTAAGATAGACAAGAAGAAGTATGAGTCCCATGAATACGACAAATAGAGGTACAATCGGAACATCTGAAACGGTATCGTATATACCATGAATCAATGAAGGAATGCTCAATGCCAAAACAAATAACCCTTTTCTGTATTTTGGATACAAATAGGCAAACGATAAAAAATAGCCTCCTATTCCGCACCAGCAAGCATGCAAGAAGGGCAAGCTCGTCAATCGCGCGATGTTCAAAAAGAATGAAACATCGTATGTATGAAGAGTATTGATAGTCATCTGATACTGCACCCCTTCATAGACACCGAATGCTATACCTGACATAAGCCCATAGAAAACCATTGTTTGAGGTATCATAGGTTCTTTAGCTTTACGAAGAATAAACAACAATGGCAGCATCTTCCCTAATTCTTCCGTCAATCCTACGCCCAAAACATACCCACCCATGTTGAACGGGAAAGGCAGATTGGTCAACGAATAAAACGGATTCAACTTAGGTAACCCAAGCACATCCCAAACAAGAAATACGCAAAACTGCGTTAGAAAAAAAACACATAATGTTGTCTTCAAACTGACCTGGGAAGTCTTAAAGCAGGAATAAAAGAACAAATACCATACAATGGAGAAGTACAAGGAGACCACATAGAATAGCATAAAACCACCCAAAGGTATATGCATGATAATCATCGGCAGCAAACCCACAACTGCCAAGATAATAAAACGCGGATCCGTCCAAATGGATTTAGAAATCAACGAGTGTTTTGGAAAAATAAGTTCAGTCCCGATGGTCTTTATTTGCGAGACAAGGTTTCCGTTATGCAAGATGTGACATTTTAATCCTGATTTACGCAAATAATATCCAACGGTCTGCTCTTCCACCTCACCCATTTGAACAGCCTTATCTTGCAGAAGGATTTTCCCCTCGTTTACATAAGCAAGCAGACTTTGCTCATTGTAAGGGCCATAACGTTGGTTATTTCGAAGCACAAAGATATCCATCAGTTAAATCGAATTGAGTTTACGAGATTCATCAGGTATTCATCATCTTCATAATCGTAAGACGACAAAACACATATTTTGGACGATTGCTTTTCAAAAATTAAAATAAATCGCCAAAATAGCATCGTACCATCAACATCATATCTTTTCGCCCTATAGAATACAGAATTGCCATTTATTGTCCGTTTTTCATTGTCTATGAGAGAAGAAGGATATTTCTTTATTTCATCACTTTCCCATGAAGACCAATACTCCATGATGTTCTTCATAGATTCATCCGCATCATAATCACTACATAAAGTAATTTCTGATTTGGAATTTTCTATCCGAAAAACTGTCACGCCATTATAGTTCTCTGAGTTGCATGAATAGTCATCTGGAATGGTAAAAATAACTCTTCCATCTGTTCGTTCATTGTCCGAAATATCAGCTTCTTGAATCAAAGTAGCCTCAGAAGCTTCGCGAGAATGCAGTACTTCTCTCACGCCTAACGCCATACAAAGCAGAGGAATCACAATGATTCCTACTAATATATACCAATCTATAGAATGAGTCCGCCTATACCTTATAGGAATCACTTCCTTCACTTGACGAGAGAAAGTAAGATATATGAACCACACTATTCCCCCAATAAGGCTTCTTGCAAGTCGAGTATTACTACCAATTCCGGAAGGGATCTCGTCACCTAAACCATTCATAAGAGAAAAAAGATTGACTGCAAAAACATATACTAAGTACATTTTTGCCCAAAAAACAGCATCAGAGCGACGTTGATAGAAGGCATGTAAGGTCAATACTACTAACCCAAGCATCATCAAACCAGTAAGGATGTCAGTCATAGCCAACATGAAGCTACCATCATAATCTTGCGAATTATAGGTAACAATAGGATAGATGGCACTCATTAATCCACCGGCAAAGAGAGTGAATAAGAAGAACGACAACCATCCATGAATCCTGGTTGTTTCCTTTAACATTCCAGCTGAATATACCTGCTCTGAAGAAGCATCGTTTTGCTCCACGAATGTTTCTTCAATATTATCTAAAGCCTCTTCACTGACTACTTGGTGCTTCTCAAGATCTATGCCTCGCCTAATATATTCTGCGCAACTGTTACCGTTATTTACAAAAGCTAACGAACATCCGCTATTGAATAGCATACATTTCTCACATTGGTCTTTAATCATATCATCAATTATTTATAAGTTGAACAACAACCAATCTTCCCCCTTGACTTTTATCAAGCAGAATTTGCCGGCCTTCTGTCAGCGGAACGTAACCGCCAATAGGAATGTCTTTTCCCTCTGTAATATCTTTCATGTCTGGCAAACGACGATTGATAAGAATCCATTGACCATTATGGAAATGGAAGTCGCCCACGGGTTTCTTATCATCTGCACTCGTCTTCTCATTTGCCGATACCAGATTGTTTGAATGCCAACGATACAATGTTTGTTTATCGTAAACCATCAAACGATAATTCTCTGACATATATTTTCCATGCGAGGGAGCATAGTAGAAGTTAAGTATGGGTAGCTGTCCCTTATATTCAGTCCCACAGAACGGGCATTTGGGTTTAGTGGTGTTGTCAAACACATACCAATGTGCCTCACAATTGGGATTCTGACAGGGTTGTACCAAATCACAAGTCTTAACCAGGGCCACCTCCCATTCTTGTGCTGTTGGACGAGCAGACGGACTATGCAAACCATCTATGAAAGCCCTATCGAATAGTTTCTTCAAATAAGGCCCACAGATAGTATATGGCAATTTATCGGGATCTCCTTGTGGTAATTCTGATTTGCCAAGTTGATTTGCTTTGACACGATTGGTGTTGTCTGTCGGATGCTCTATGAAGAGTGCGTTTGAGCCATACCGCATATCATCATCTTTCTGCGGATCGATGTCCCAAACTTTTCCTCCATCCAAAGGATGACGATTCAAAAGGAACGTGTATATCAGTACAGCAAGGGCATGTTGGTCTGTCGTCCTTTTGGGCAGGTTCTTTTTGGGGTCATCTACTTTCAACGCTTTAGTAGCAAGTACCTCTGGTGCAATAAAACCAGGCGTTCCCACCACTTCGGGCGGAAATTTACCAGGAACAACTAAACCATCAACGTCTATAATGCATGCACCACCAGATAATGGGTCAACCAATACATTGTTATATGAAAGGTCAGAATGGGCAAGACCGGCTGCATGCAGGCGACGCATGCCACGCGCAATCTTTAGGCACATATGTAAGCGACTAAGGAAAGTACCTTTTTGTTCAGTTGGCACAAATCGGTTTATAAGTTTTGCAGAAGAAAACCATTTGCCATTCTTCTCCTGTCCATTCTTGATAAATGGCCATGTGTCTGCTATGCTAGAGAAAAAGAATTTCTTGTCGTAGAAGGGAATGACAATGCCTGTCAATCCTTTCCATTCTACCATTTTAGTAGGCCAAGGGAAAATATTTTTCCAGTAATCCCCTTCAGGATTTTGTACAAAAATATTTTCACGATAGACACCAACGATGTTTTCCAAACGGGCTTTATCATTGGCATTTATTGGTTTACGATAGAATGCAACAACATACGTCTTGTCCGTGGAGAAGTATACATCCTTTACTCCACCCTGAGCCTTAATTTCATCGTAGAACTCTACGGTTGAACCGTCAGATGCTTTCAACGTTACTTTGTTTGCCATAGTCAGTACCTTTAGTATAAAATTGCGATAGTACGGTCGTCGTGGTTACCGGGTGACCAGAAATCAAGCCAATTGAGGAGTTGGTCTTTCGATGCCTCATTGTCGTCTGTCAATTCCACGCCGCATTCTCTTAGATTATTCCATAGAGCATCCCATTTGTCAGGGTTACAGAGATTTGCATCAGTCTCGAACATTGGATCGCTGACTCCGTCTGTCATCAAAAACAGAGCTGTGAAGTCAGGTACAATACTAAAGCGCAAGCGTTGGTATAGCGACGTCGCATCCTTAAAAATTTCAGGCATTGTAAGGAAACGTGTCTGTCCCGCATATTCTCCTTCATCAGGCACACCCAGCAATTTGGCAGTATGATTCACCTTGTCGTATAGGCAAATAGCCCCATCACCGACCCAAAATGATGCGACAAACCAACCATACGAGAATTTTTTGCATATGGTCAGTAGCAGAGTTGTAGCATATTGCTTAGAAGGAACATTCTGTTTCTTTGCTTCTTCAAAGATGGCTTTTTGTGCTTTGTAAGCGGCATTACCAACAATCTTATAAATATAGTCGCCTACCATCTTACGGGCATCGCTTTCGCTTTGCTCCTTATATTCATTATAAGTATTTATGTATTCCTCAAACTCATTACAGTCTGTCAGATATGTCTTACAATGTTCTACCACAGTTTCACAGGCTATACGGGAGCCCTCTCGGGAATATTTCGCAGAACCTGCACCGTCGGCAACAGCCATAACATACCAGTTGGTCTTGTCATCGTGATACAGTTTGAAATGGTCATCGCGCGGTTTTGCTTCCTGAGCATGTGAGCGACCACGCTTACTTGCTGCAACAATATCCTTCTGCGGTTCACCTTCTTCAAGAGCCTCTACCTTTACATATTCGTTCTGGAAATCTTCCTTCTCATATCTTGGTTCCGGCATACCTTTCCAATCTACTGGCAGATTCTTCCACAACTTACGTGGATCTTGATTGATAATGAAAGGGATCGGACGTTCCAAAATTGGACGACTGTCAGGCAATTCAAGTCCCTCATATTGATATTTCATTATCAAATCAAATGAGGATGTCTGAACTGAGACACCATCCTGACGATAATACTCAAGGGAAGGAGTGCCGATGATTCTGAAACTTTTCTTGTCTCCAGCCACTTCAATGCTTAGGCCATGTTGTTCCATAGACAGCCCTGCAACACTATCAATAACAACCTTACTATTCTCAGGAAGCAAGACTTTCTGGTCGTAAGGTTGATTCTCTTTGGCATTAGGTATATTGAATACAATGGTTTTCACCTCATTTTCTGCTATTAATACTTTATCCATCAGATAGTCATTATATTGATTCCACAACTTGTCGACAAAGAATCTTACGAATCCCTCAACCTTGTTCTCATCCCTTCCTTCACAAAGGATATCTATGATTTTCTCGATATTCATGGTCTTTATCCGCGTCCTCTTGTTATGTCCATACCACCTTCAGCTATTTCGCCCAGACTACCTTCCATTCCGCACCAAGGGCAAGAAGTGGTATGGCCATCAGAACACATAATACTTCCACATTCACAGACAACAACACCCAACTGATTGCCACAACAAGGACATGTAGGAACGCCACGCAGCGACATCGTGTTTATGTTCTGGTTCGATTTTCCATCGCTCAAAGCCTCGTATTTATCGCCATCAATGGGGTAAGCACCTACCAGTTTGTAGTCAGTCGCCTTGATATGGAGGCTTTCCAAGCCTTCGAAATCAGCAAAACGCTTGGCATACTTGACAAGATAGTTCTTTTTCGTATTGGAGCATTTGCCAAGAAGCACAACAAAGTTTTCGTCTACTATGCAAGCACAGGACGTATCTACCTTTTCAAGATTGATTCCGTTTGTCGGAGCAAGTTGTATCGCGTCTTCTCCCATGTCTGTCACAGAAACACTTGTCGCCTTAATTGATGCAGTAACCCACTTGAAGAATGCCTTAAAAGAGAGTTCATCCGTATTTGTCAGACGAAGGACATTGTCAGAAATTTGTCCCAACAAGTGAGTATCGGCATTATCACCGATAGAAATTACCACAAGGTTAGCACCACGACGATACTTTTGGTTCCAACGAGCAAAAGCCGCTTTCGTGTCGTCTGTAGGTGTCCCATCAGTAAACAAGAATATGATTGGTTTCCAATCACCCTTTTGTTCTAAGGTCGTCTTCACCAGCTCTTTATCCATACTATCCATCAGATAGTTCATAGCTGTACCAAGCGAGGTGCCGCCGCCAATGGGGAATATGGGTGGATAGAACTTATACAGTTCCGTTAAGGGTGAGATTGTCTGTGACTTACCAGCAAAAGCAATCACAGACACAAAAGCTGTTTCTAAGGCGTAAGGGTCAGTACGTAATTCTTGCACAATCATTCTCATGCCATCCTGCACTTGCTGGATGGGGTCTCCTACCATTGATTCTGATACGTCAACAAGGAAATAAATTGGTAATCGTCTCATAGTATCAATTAATAAATAACATAATCAAAAAAACAAATAGATAAATAAATATAATAATCAAACATCCCAAAGTGCTACTAATAGGATCTTTAGCACGGGAAACTTTTGCGGGAGATAATAATACCACTCCAGGACCGGTTATAAAACTGGTTGACAAGCCCTCGCCATGTAATATGTTCCTTATCTTCCATTTACTGGAAAGAGACTGATTTTTGAAACCAATCAGAGCCAATAAGTGATTCTCATCCACCTCAATTTTGTCTTCTGATTCTAATGGAATTTGAATTGGAGTTCCTGATGTCTCAATAAAGATGGTAGCATCACCTTCAATTTTTTGAAATGCGATACCTGCTTTTATGCCATCTTTTGATTGATGGAGACTTGCATTAATTTTACTTGTAGAAGCGACATAACTACCACAACTTATTAGAATTGGATTATTGGGAGACACCTTAATAGGATGAAGTCCAAGTTGTGTCCCTGATAAAACTAATTTTTTATCTTGGCTTGAATTATTACAAAATCTAATGATAAAGACACTCTCTCCTGATAGTTTTGATTTTATTGCATTATTCTGTTTGAGAAGCTGTCTTGATATACCATTTTCTACATATACCAAAGAACCAACTTCTCCCCAAAATTCTTCATTTGGAGACAGCGTTACTTCCAAAATCTTTTGTTCGAATCCTATTATTTTGCAGTTCATTTTCCTATATCACGATATTTACTTCTGCTGGAGGAAGAGGCAATTCCATTTGGTCCGTCATTCCCATTGTTTTTCCTCCTTTGTTGATGTTGATGGTGACCCATTGGAAAAACTTCTTAAACGTATTGCTATCCATAGTGTCAAGCGTAAAAACATTTTCAGTTAGTTTCTTCAGAGGTTCAGTCTTTGCCTTTGGCCCTGCTGCACAAGCAACAATATTCGTAAACTGATGCTGCTTGATTCTTTTGATGGCTTCTTCATAAACCATCAAATCGGCAGGCTTTCCATCTGTCATAAGGAAGAGTAAAGGCATCCAGTCACCTTTCTGTTCTCTGGTACCCATGTTCACTTCTCTGTCATAACAATCACATAAGACATTAAGTGCTGCTCCAGTATGCGTTGGCCCTGAATCTGGGCAAACAATATCAGGTAATTGTAAATTCTCTAACTCAGTAAGAGGAAGGATTTGTTTTACTTCCTTATCATAGGTGATAATACTGATATATGCAGTTTCCAAAGCGTATGGATCCAAGCGCAGGGAGGCAATCATATCTGCCAATCCAACTTTTACTGATTCTATGGGTTCGCCTTTCATAGAACCAGATGTATCTATTAGTATATATACAGGTAATCTTCTTGCCATTAGTCTTTATTTAATCCACGACCAAACACCCAACCTTCGATAGTTGCTAAGCCGTATATGATGAAACTGAAGAAATCAAAATCTAAAAATACTATTTCAAAGAAATAGGAAAAATTAAGTGCTCCCAGTGTTTGGAAGTAAGTCAGTTCTTCACTTTTTGCTATAAAACCAACATTGGTCAGAAAGTCGCCCAGAGCGCATGAGAGCAAAGCAAAAAAAGCTCCAATACATCCAATCGTATTATTATTACCACCGCTAACGATTTTCACGAGCCATCCTACTGCCAATCCTGCAAAGATGCCCATATAAAGCCATTGCTTTTCGGCATTGACCGAAATAAATGCCCATACAGACGCAACTGCTATACATGAGAATAATCCAGCAAGTAAAGCAGCCGAAACATTCCCCTCACGAACAGTTTCAACTACAATTGGGTCTGTAGTATTTTTATTGTTTTCTGTAGAATTATCAAATTCCCGTGTATTATATTCTGACATATTATTGTATTTTAAAAATGAGAATATCCGAATGGCGTCACAGGCGCCATTCGGAATAGTACGTTAATTACACGACAATATTCACTTCAGGAGGAGGAGGAGGCAATTCACTCATGGTAGTCGCCTCTGCCGCAGTCTCTTCAACCGATTTGCTACTTGTGCTAATACTGGCAGAGACCCATTTGAAGAATGCCTTGATAGTTGCGCTGTCAGCAGTATCAAGCTGAACAACATTCTCCGTAATCTGTTTTAGTGTGTCAGTGCTTGCACCCTGACCAGCTGCGCAAGCGACAACCATACCGCATTTGCGTTTCTTAAACTCGGTAAGGCCCTTTGTAATGTCATCAGTGGGCACGCCGTCTGTCATAATAAATACCAAGGGGCGCCAATCTCCTTTCACTTCTGTCGTCGTTTTTGTAACCTCAGTATCAATTTTCTGAGACAAGAGTTCCAAAGCACCTCCAAGTGCCGTACATCCGCTTGCTTCTATACTGGGCTGTTGGAATGCAGCCAATTCTGTCAATGGGGTAACTTGCTGAGCAGAAGTGTTGAATATAATGATACTAATATACGCTGTCTCAAGTGCATAGGGGTCACTACGCAACGTAGAGATAAGTGTCTGAACGCCATTTTTCACGGCTTCAATCGGCTCTCCATACATAGAGCCTGAAGTATCAAGGAGTAGATAAACAGGTAATCTTCTCATATTAATCTTTATTTTGAATAGTCTTTAATTACACGTGCTATAGTATATCCAATAACAGGGTCGGGGAATGCATCACCGATGGCTGCAAACTTCCACTCTCCGTTGCGACGATATAGTTTGCCCATCACCAACCCACGCATTCCGACGCAATCTGTCTTAGTAGATACATCGTATTGGGCGAACACCTGCTTGGGAACTTCTGTAGGCTTTCCTTCAAACATACGGATATGGGCATAAGGAATGCCGGAAAAATCACCTTTGTACTCATCATTGTTATAGATGTTTAGGAAAAACACAATGGAGTGAACGTTACTATTGACACGGTTCAGGTCAACAGTTATGATTTCGTTATCCAAACCATCATCACCATCTTGATCACCTTTCAAGTCATCACCTGTATGGTGCAGGGCGCGGTCGTTGGAATCCAGCTTTCCTTGTGGAAGATCTTTCATCCGATACAATGGCGACCAGATATGGTCAATCGGATTACCCTCTGCATCAAACATCAGGCAACTTAGATCTAAGTCAACATCCACAGTAGAAGTCACCATTCCAAAAAAACTCGATTTCTTAATTGCCCCCCAATTACATCCTACACAAAAATTGGTAAGCTTAGCGCCACTCTCTTTTTCAAGATTGATGCGCTGTCCTTTTTCAAGTCTTATAGCCATATTATAAAGTTTTAAAATTAATCTTTACTCCCCAAAGTATAATCGAAGCCCCAACCATAAACCTTGTCACAATCACTATGAGTGTCATGGAATGTAACCAGCTTTTTGACAGTGATAGAGTTGTCTCCTGCAAAGTCAAGTTGAGCAATAGCGCAGAACCTTTTGTTACTATTCTGATGCCCCATCTCAACCACTACATCTTCGCATCCAGGAACTTTCACCTTTACGACAGCGTTCGTCTCAGCCCATTTTGCAACACCTTCATAAATGAATGTATAGACTACAATGCGTTTTATCTCATTGATGCCAGCAGGATTGACATAGATGGTTTCTCCAGATGAAAAGCCGCCACCTCTGTCATCTCCTTGGTGCCAAATATAAGGAGCCTTGTCATAGCAACCTTGACGTGTTACATGATGTCTATCTCCTCCTCGATTGTGTGAGAATTGCAACCCGTCAATCAGATGTTTTTGTCCATTACGAAGCTCATAAAAACACCCTAAGTCTAAATCGACGGCTCCTCCTAAAAGGCCTTTTATGAAGCCACCTTTATTCCAATCAAGATTGATAACAATCTCTCCAACAACGGGTTTTCCTTCTCGCTTCTCCAAATTGATGCGGTGTGTGTCACCACCTTTTTCCAGAATGATAGCCATAGCGTTACATGAATATTGATGCATATTTTCGACATATTGGTTCTAACCCATCTGTATGGGCTTCACCTACTGCTTGGAACTTCCATTCAGAACCTCTCCGATACAAACGACCGAATTCTACCCCTTTGTCCGTAGAGAAGTCTTCGTCAAGATCATACCGACACATCACCTCGCCTGTGATGGCGTTTTTGATTTGAATATAGGCATCCCGCACTTGACCGAAGTTGTATTTACGTCTTGGGTCATTCACATCATTCGGATTCCAATAGATACTAACAGTGAAGAGTATTTCTTTGATGGATGCTGCTGTTTTGGTTAAATCAACATCTATTTCTTCGTTGCCTTCACCAGTATCGTCATCATCGTCTCCAAGATCATCCACAGAGCCCAAAACACTCTTGTCCAAAGAGAGTGGTCGAGTAACCGGATTTCCATTCTTGTCAAATAATTGTCTTCCGTGTTCATCCAACGCAGGAATGCGATTCTGCGATCCATAGAACACAAAGTCATATTCATGTCCTATTTGTCCACTGCTTCCTAACAAGAATGTGGAAGCATCCAGGTCATAGGGAGGATCAGCATTAGGATTTACCTTCCATCCCATTTCAATTTTCAGACGAGTAAGAGCATTGTCTATCTCGTATCGCTGTCCTTTCACAAGATTTATAGCCATAACCTACGCGTATTTGTTTACCAGACTTTGCAAGCCACCTTTGCATCCATTTCCTATCGCTTCAAATTTCCATTCATTGCCTCGGCGATACAGACGACCAAACTCTACGGCTGTTTCAATCGAAAAATCCTCATCCAAGTCATAGCGTGCTATTTCGGCATTCGTTTTGGCATCATAAATACGAATATAAGAGTTTCGCACCTGACCGAAATTCTGCCGACGTTCTTCAGCTTTATAAATGGTGGCAGTAAAGACAATCTCCTGAATCTGATTGTCAACCTTACTCAAGTCAACATTCAACGTTTCATCATCACCACCATCACTATTACCACCAGTCAAGTCATCGCCAGTAGATTCTACAGATCCATCCGGCGACTTTTGGTTATTATAGAACACGAAATATCCGTCAGAAGGTATGTGTCCGTTACTGCCCAGCATGAAAGCCGAAGCGTCCAAATCAAAATCATATCCCGTACCCGTGTTCGGATCCCATCCGAGACCTACACCTACCAGCGTCAAGCCTTTATCCATGCTGATACGCTGACCTTTTTCCAAATTAATCATTTTGTTCTAAAGTTATTATTAATATAATCGGTTTCAAATACTGCACAAAGCTAATCTGTTTGCATCTATTCATTCATTATTTAGAAATATTGCAAGCATCGTATATTACAGGAAGCCACGTTATGTTGCAACCTTATATGGCCGAAATACGTTGCCATTCATCAGAATCTGTCAGTTTACAAATCTCTTCCATGTTCACACCACAGCAACAACATAATGAAGAAGAAATGTTCACGGCATAGTTGCCATAGATATTGCGTTGTACGGCATAGTCTTCCGCACATGCCAAGACATGACTCAATCCCATCAGTTCTCTCCTAATCAGTGCAATCATGGGTAATCGATTCCTCTCATTTTCCAAATCTGGAGCCTTTCCGTATTCCCCACCAAATTTTTGGTATATAATATTGTATTTCTCTTGGACAGATTTCATTCTGTTAATGTATTTAGTCAACTTCCCATGTGAATCTGGTTTTCGGAAATTGATGCCTCCACTGGCAGACTCCAATAAAAAGAGTGCGTACAATGCTTTCTCACGCCTATGGAGTCTCAGTTGCACATCTGCTTCAGGCAGGCGTATCTGGCTACGAAATACATCTATGACAACCTTACTCTTAATTCCTTTCCTCAACGCATACAAATCAAAAATCTGTTTATTGAAACCCACATACACAAATCTTCCATCATCTTCACAAGTAGGATTCAATCGCATAGTGTGATAAAACTTGGAGAAGGCATCTACAATATTTCTCACCGTGGTAAGGACTGGGCTCTCCAATTCCAATAGCAGGAAATCGGTAATTAACTTCCCATCCATATAGGACTCACCGATTTTAATCAATAAGGAAGGAGGAATGGCCAGAAACTCTTTGGCTCCTAACTTCCCGGCAAGCTGATCTTTACAAAAATCAGATGTTGACAACTTACGCATTTGGTTCACAAGAGAAGACACCCCATCAATGCCTACAGAAGGATATAGGAACTGTACAATTTGGGAGAGTAATTCTTGAGAAATGGAACGATAATGTTCAGCCAATTTGGGTAAATAGATAAAATCAAATCCGGTCAATCGAATCTCTGCACTGATTGCCCTAAAATTTTCATTGATTTCCCAGTTCATATCACTGTCAAACTCGCTTTCCACATAGAGGATCTGAGCTGGTTCAAAATAACCTTCGGTATGAATTGAAATCACATGAGCACACAGTTCGTCCTGCTTCAAAAAACACAATTGAAAAGCCAAGAGTAAAAGAGCCTCCGCACGAGCACAGTGCTTGTCAGACATAGTTATGCTAACGACATCTTCCATCAATTGCGTTTGCTCAGGTTTGGTCAATTGCTGGATGTTTGTAAAGGCATCGGCTAAAGTGATTCGCGAAGCTAATTTCTTATCTTCCTTCTTAATGGAATACTTATCTGATATGACATCTAGACACTCAATCTCCCGTGCATCAATGATACCATCCGCCTTGACAAAATCCGCAAACAAGCGAAATACAGAGGCTCTTTCTATTTGCTTCATATAGTTTCATGGATGTAGCGTCCCCATACTACATCTTCTGGTACCACATTCAGGTCACACGAACATAAAAAAGACGTGGGAACTGTCCTGTCGTCTGTCCCACGAACTGAGGCCTTCGCACTGCCCGGAATAGTAGAACAGACAACGTTAGAGCCCACGCCGATACGATTATAACAAATCCGCACGTATATCTGCACTAACAAAAGTGCAGATATACATTGGAAGTGAATAAATCACACCCTGGACATCCACCGTTGGCTATGTTCATGACTATTCCTTGAAAGTTGCGAAGTTTCAGTTCGTCAAGAACAAAGCGTCAAGTAAACGCCTTTCATATGTCGTGTTTCAAGCCCACCCAACCTCTTTTTGTCGCAGAAAGCCTGCCACAAAGGCTCGGCGTAGGGATGAAACGTCGGAAGAAATGGCCAGAGCATCGTTATGTTCCGACTCTCTTCCGCTCCAAAGGTACATTCTTTTTGAGATAAACAAAAGTTTTTATCACGAAAAAACGAGAAATGTGTTACATATCATATATCCACACCTTTTATTCTTTCATTAACTCCTTTGAGGTATAGGGTTCGAGGATGACCCAAATGCCTGATTTGCGACTTCCTTCGTGTCTGATGACACCTGCTTTTTGCAGCATGGATAAAGTGTGTTATTTAGAACTCACGTTAAATAGCAATATCAAATTCCTTTGTTTATTGAAGTATTGTTCCCGAACTACTTTAGTTTTCTCCAAACCAAATCCATCTGTTCCCGAACTTTTTGTAGGAGTTCCCGAACCTGTTCCCGAACTTTTTATAGTTCTTTCCGAACTGAATTCTTTCTTTTGATTTTGCCTAACTGCTTCAACTCCTTAATGTGATAAGCGACTCCATCTTCTGTAATGTGACATTTTGCAGCAAGTTCCTTGCCAGTTATCTTAGGGTTATCTTTAATGAGTAGGCGAATGGTTTCCGTAGTAGTTTCCGTAGTTAGATTACTTTTCTGACCACCTTTCTGACCACCTTCGGCTTTATCGGTGACATCATCGGTGACATCCGTCTTTTCCTCACTCTTTTCCTCACATGTGGAATCAGCAGAGTCATCTTTTAGTAAGGTATAGGTCGTCCAGCGATTCTTGTTCTCCTTGTTCAGCAGTTGCTTATCCACCATCTGGTGAAGGATTTTCCCAACTTCGATGGAGTTCAGTCCTAACAGCTGCTGCAACTCGGTGTTGCTGATGCTGTCGCCATTCCATACGTATGCCAGTATCATTTGCTCTTCTGAGGTGAAGGCATGATATGCCTCGTCGCCATAGTAAGCCTTCATCTCGTTCAGTGCGGTCTCCGGCAACAGGCTTGTCATTGGTGCCAATCTCACTAAAAAATATCGGATATAAACGATAAAAAATACTCTATTTGTCGTTTATATCCGATAGATGATTTTGCTGCCAAGATATCTAATCTCCAAACAAATCATCCATAGTCACCTCATTCTGAATCATGTTCCAGTATTCATTATGTGATATTCCGAAGGTGGCGAGCATGGTGAGATGGAGGAAGCATCGTGTGGAAGTGGCATTGCGGAATGACTCAATCTTTGAGTTCGTCAAGCACTTGGGTGGAGGTGCCGCCGTCTGTGAGTTTGGTATGCTTAAGAATTTCATCGCGTGTCAACCCAGCCTTACGTTTGTTTAGGGCCTTTATGACATCTATATAATTGTCAGGACGTGTGAAAAGGATGTGATAGAGAGCCTAAAACTCGTCGTTCTTTCTACCTATTAACATATCGAATGTCCTTAAATCCGCTGCAAATATAATAAAAAAGTGTCTATTCTCAGCGGAAACTATTCTAAAAATGTATATTTCTGCTGCAAATAGACACTTTTGATAGTATTCAATGACACTGGTGATGGTATTGTAAATGGACGGATAGCGTGGTTGGATAACAGATGGTCCATAACTTAATTTTTGCAAAATTGTTTCATTGTTACAAATATAGTCTATATCTTTACATTTTGATAAGTGAAAACAGACTAAAGCAACCTTTTTAATAGTATGAAACAACTTCTTTTAGGAGACGAAGCAATCGCGTTGGGAGCCATACATGCCGGACTATCAGGTGTGTATGCGTATCCGGGGACACCGTCCACCGAAATTACGGAATATATCCAGCATTCGCCCTTGGCGAAAGAGAGAAAGATACATTCCCGCTGGTGTACGAATGAAAAGACAGCCATGGAGGCCGCCCTTGGTATGTCGTATGCCGGGAAGCGGGCATTGGTGTGTATGAAGCACGTGGGCATGAATGTGTGTGCCGATGCATTTGTCAACAGTGCCATCACGGGAGTGAACGGCGGATTGGTGGTGCTGGCTGCCGATGACCCCTCTATGCACTCCAGTCAGAACGAGCAGGACAGCCGTTTTTATGGAAAGTTTGCTCTGATACCCATCTTTGAACCCTCCAACCAACAGGAGGCGTATGACATGATGGGGCAAGCGTTCGACTTGAGTGAACGGCTGAAGGAACCGGTGCTGCTGCGCATTGTCACTCGTCTGGCGCATAGCCGTGCTGCAGTGGTGACCGGTGAGGCGCGAGGGGAGAACAGCATGAATCCTTCTACCGACCAATGGGTATTGTTGCCGGGTATCGCCCGAAAGAAATATGCAGCCCTTTTACAGAAACAGTCGTTGATGGCTGAAGCGGCTGCCGCATCGCCTTTCAACCGCAGAGAGGGACGGGGCGGAGCGATGGGTATCATTGCTTGCGGTATCGGTTATAATTACGTGAAAGAGGTGATGGGTGATGAGGCTCATCTGCTCAAGATAAGTCAATATCCGTTGCCGGAAGCGGCTGTCCGCGAATTGGCAGCCGAGGTTGATACC
>SAMEA3663248__coassemble_85_pt1 | contig 38189 bp, 24 predicted proteins | sample SAMEA3663248__metabat2_low_PE_023 | metagenome-assembled genome bin SAMEA3663248 (sample SAMEA3663248) | pig gut metagenome | biome: pig gut; feature: pig-associated habitat; material: faeces | place: China | collected 2013
TATTGTAGTTGTAGTTGGCGGCATACTCGGTGCGGAACACCAGCCCCTTCCACAGCTTGATGTCAGCGAAGGCATTGACGTAAATCTGGGTATTGCGACTGTAATTCTCGTTCTGTATCAGGTCAGACAGCGGGTTGGAGAAGTACGTGCCGTACATGTTTTCCGACTGCATACCGAAGCTGCCATCGGGGTTGCGTGCCGGCACTTCGGGCAGCTGGTTCAGTGCGTTGTAGATGGCTCCCGACCCGTCCACGCGGTTGGTCTGTCGGGTACGTGCCACCGATGCCCTCAGGCCGGTGGTGAGCCACTTGTTGATGTCGTTGTCCATATTGACACGCAGCGAGAAGCGTTCGAAGTCCGAACCAAATACAATACCGTCCTGCTCCATGTATCCGCCGGACAGTGAGTACTTCATGCCTTTGGAGCCACCGGAGATGTTGAGCTGGTGGTTGTGCATGGGGGCGGTGCGGAATATCTCGTTCTGCCAGTCGGTGCCTTCACCCAGCAATGTGGGATCCATGAACTCTTCGCGTGCGCCGAATCCTATGGTAGCGGCACGCAGGTTCTGGTACTCGGCATATTCAGGCAACGACAGCGTTTTCAGTTTCTTGGGCAGCTGCTGTAGGGCGAAGTAACCTTCGTAGGACACCTTTGTCCGCCCCACCTCGCCCTGACGGGTGGTAATCAGCACCACGCCGTTTGATGCACGGCTACCGTAGATGGCTGTGGCCGAGGCGTCCTTCAGCACCTCCATGGACACGATGTCGGCAGGGTTGATGGCACTCAGTACGCTGCTGTTGCCGCTGTTGTTGCCCGATATGGCCACTCCGTCAATGACGTAAAGCGGTTCGTTGCCGTTGAGCGAGTTGATACCGCGGATGCTCACCGATATACCACCGCCCGGTGTACCTGAGTTCTGTGTCACCTGCACGCCGGCCGCACGGCCTTGCAGTGCCTGGTCCAGCGAGGTGACCACGGACTTCTTCAGTTCGTCGCCCGTCACGCTGACCACCGAACCCGTCAGGTCGCTGCGCTTCATGGTACCATATCCTACCACTACCACTTCATCCAGCAGGGCATTGTCCTCCTGCAGGGATATATCCATACGGGCAGACCTGTCTACCCGCAGTTCCTTTGTCCGAAATCCGATGTACGATACCACCAGCGTCTGTCCCGTTCGTACTTGTAGGTTGAAGCGCCCGTTCAGGTCGGTGGTGGTTCCGGTGTTTGTTTCTTTCACTTTCACGGTGGCTCCCGTCAGAGGTTCGCCGTCTGTGTCCGATGTCACAGTGCCTGTCAGGGTACGGTTCTGTGCTTGCGCACTGGCTATGGCCAGCAGCCATACCAGACAGATGCCGACCATCCGTACACAGCGTGCTGTGATTCCGTTGTTTTGATGATGTCTTTCCATGGTGTGTAATTTAATTAATGTATACTAAAAAGTTGTGTTGACTAACGTCGATGCAAATGTCGCATAATCTATCCACAATCAGGGTTTGTCATGTTTCAAAAAAGGGTCATCTATGTCTTTTGCTTCTGATTTTATGTTTCGCAAATAGTCTGATGGCGACATGCCGAACTCACTCTTGAAGTTGATGGAGAATCGTTTGGGCGAGCTGAACCCTACTTCGTAAGCAATCTCGGCAATCTGCTTCTGACTCTTCTCCAGCAACTGCCGGCTGCGCTTTAGGCGGATGATGCGGATGAAGTCGGCAGGCCCCTTCCCGGTGATGCTCATCAGTTTCTTGTAGAGGTGGCCTCGGCTTAGTCCCAGCTCAGAACCCAGCATTTCGACGGAAAACTCCGTCTCGCCCATCCTTCGCTCGACGATATCTATCGCTTTGGCGATAAACTGTTCGTCAAGCGGGGTAATGGTGATGTCGCTCGGCTCCACTTCCACTTGTTGGTGGAAGGTACGGTGACTCTTCTCGGTCCATTCCATGAACTTACGGATGCGTAGTTTCAGCAGGTTGAAGTCGAATGGTTTTACAATGTAATCATCTGCGCCCAGCCTCAGTCCCTCGGTGCGACACTCCTCAGCCATACGCGCAGTCAGCAGGATGACGGGTATGTGCGACCATCGGACATTGGTCTTGATTTGCCGGCACAGCTCCGTGCCATCCATCACAGGCATCATGACATCGCTTATTACCAGATTGATGTTGTCCTTTTCCAACACCTCCAGTGCCTCCCGGCCGTTGTTGGCTGTCCGTATGGAGTATTCGTCTGCAAGATATTCGCCCATTACGGCACAGAAGTCTCTGTTGTCATCTACCAGCAACAGGGTGTAGCGCGACTCCGTGGAAGTCACGGAGATGGGTGCCGGGGGGATGTCTACGGCTCTGTCATCGGGTGAGACGGCAGATGGCAACTTGACGGTGAAGATGCTGCCCCGAGGATAGTTGTCGGTCACCGTGATGCTGCCCTGATGCATCTGTACGTATTCATAGGCAATGTGCAGCCCGATGCCGCTTCCTGTTTTTTCCTGCGTCTGGGGCACTTGGTAGAACCGCTCGAAGATGTGTTTCTTGTCTCTGTCGGTGATGCCCGCCCCATTGTCGGCGATGCCGATGCACACATGGTCGTCTTCCTGATAGAGGTGTACATTGATTTCGCCTTTGTCTGGTGTGTACTTGAAGGCATTTGAAAGCAGATTGTTAATCACCTTCCTTATCTTTTCAGGGTCGAACGAGGTATGGATATATTCCTTTTCGCACATGAAGTTAAAAAGGAATCCATGTTCTGATGCATATTCCTGAAAGGTGCCGCACACCTCGCGTACGAAACTGACCATGTCACCCTGCGTGCGGTGCAACGTCTCAGCTCCGACATCCAGCTTGCGGAAGTCCAGCAACGAATTAATCTGCCCCAGCAGCTGTAGCGCATGGACGTGAATCACCTCCAGCTTCCGGTGCACGGAACCCGGTTCCACTTCGTCTAATAATAATTGTAATGGACTAATAATCAGCGTGAGCGGTGTGCGTAGGTCGTGGCTGATGTTGGTGAAGAACTTCAGCTTCATTTCGTTCAGCAACAACCTCTGTTCCTGTTCGGCACGAGTCCGTTGGCGAGCCAATTTGGCTTGGTGCTGCCGTTGGAAGAAATAGAGCAATACGGCCAGTGCCATGCCCGATACGATGACATAAAGGGCGATGGCTATTCCCGACAGATAGGGAGGAGGCAGCACCGTGACGGGTAGGGTAGCTATTGGGTTGGGGGCTGTCTTATCGGCAACGCGCACTTGCAGCCTGTATTTGCCTGCCGGCAGTGCAGTGAATGTGACCCGGTTTTCGCCCGTCGTTTGCCAGCGGCTGTCCAGCCCTACCATGCGGTATGCAAAGCGGGTCTGGCCAGCATTCAGCAGATTGCCGGTAAACCATTCAATGGCTATCTGATAGTCATTGTGGTTCATCGTGATGCCTTTCATCTCCTCCCTTGTCAACGACCGCCTGTCCACACAGGCTGAAGTAAAACGTATCTGGTTTTGGGAAGGAACGTCTTCCTTCAGTTTGTTGGGATTGACCCGTGTATAGCCGCCGGTTCCTCCAAACAGCAAATCTCCATTGGCCAGACGGCACACGGCATATCCGTTGAAACAGTTGTCTCCCAGTCCGTCTCTGGCCGTAAAATGCTGCAGGAAGAAGTCCATCCCTCCTTGCTCCGAACGGTTGGGGTCGCATACCGCCAATCCGTTGCTGCTGGACATCCATACATGGCCATGATTATCCTCTACAAGGCTTTTTACCAAATGGTGTTCGGCTTCGTACTTCCTGTTCAGCCGGTAGAGCGAATCACGTTGCAGGTCCCATACCGTCACCCCTTGCCTGTCGCCTATCCACAGCAGATTCTGTCTGTCCTTCAGAATGTGCGAGACAAACATCGAAGCGAGCTGTTGCGACCCGGCACGGTTGCCGTGATGCATCTCGGTGCGTTGGGTGACGATGTCTGCAATGCAGATGCCATAGGTGGTTCCGATGTAGAGTTTGTCACCGCCGTCATAGCTCATGTCCGTCACCTGGATGTTGTATCCGTCGGGCAGAGCCAGTTTGTGCACACTTCCGCTTTCCGGATCTATGCAGACCAGTCCGTGTAGCACACATCCTATCCAGAGATGTCCGAAGCGGTCGGTCACCAGCTTCCAGATGTGGTCGAAGGGCAACGTGCTGTTGGTTGTGGTCAGATGGGTTACGTGCGAGTCTTCAATGCAAAAGAGTCCATCCTGGTAGCTTCCTGCCCAAATGCGCCCCTTGGCATCCTCGGCCAGCGTGATGATGGCCACATCGGGCACGGGCAATTTCCGCAAACTCATATTTCGTTCCCGTTCCTTTACATAGAGTCCGTTTCCGTCCGTCCCTATCCAGATGTTTCCTGCGCGGTCTTCCAGCAACGCGGCAATGTCGCTACACTCCTGGTAGCGGGTATCTATAAACTCGTAGAAACTCTCGTGGCTATACGAAATGCCCTTCTTGGCATGACCAATCCATATCACTCCCTGAGAGTCAGTATAGACGGTATTGATGCGGTTTGAGGCTATTGAGGTGGACGAAAGAGGGCTGTTTGTCAGGTTTTCCCAGCGGTCGTTGGTCACATCGTACACAAATACACCCTGATGGTCGGTAGCTACCCACACATGCCCGTTGCCGTCATCGGTGATGCTGCGCGTGGCATTGCTGCGTGCCTCCTTCCCAGAGGTCAGTTGCACGAGCCTCCACCCCGACCTGGCATTCTTACGATAGAACAGACAGTCATCGGAATACGAGAACAACCACATTCCTCCTCTATTGTCTATGTAAACTTCTTCATTCTTGCCTGTAGCAGGATGTGACGGAAGCAGTTCGTCACCGATGCACTCACACTGTCCCAATTCCGGATTGCTTTTCCAAAGCACATTGTCCTGCAATATGAAGAGGTGCTTGCCATCATCGCTCAATCCCAAACTCTGTTCCAGGGAAATGGCTTTTGCCATACGGTAACGCTTCGTCTGTTTCGTTCGATGGTCTATACAGATCACTGCGGAATCTTGCACCACCCACAGCCGTTTTTTCTTGTCCACATGCAACTTTAGTTTGCTGTGATTTATGTCTGCACCCATACGTTGCAATACACCTGTTACGTCTGCCTCAAAACTGTCGGTCTTGCGCAGATAGAGGCAATAGGGGCCATTGCCTATCCACAGGTTTCCTCCTCCGTCCTCCTGCAATTGGGACACGTCACCGAAGGGCAAGGCTCCCACGCTATCCCTGTCTGCCCAATATGCCTTAAGGTGGTAACCGTCATAGCGGTTCAGTCCGTTTTCGGTGCCTATCCACAAAAAGCCTTCACTGTCCTGCAGAAAAGCCTTCACATTGTTACTGGATAAACCATGTACGATGTTCAGGTGGCGGAAGGCCCGTTGGGTCTGTGCCGTTACTAACCCCATTCCAGACATGGATAGTATGGCTATCCACAGGATACCTTGTATGCAGATCTTCTTACACATTTCTATTGTCTTTTTATGCAAAGATAGCGTTTTTAGGATACATTTCATCGGCCATTATGTTTCAGAATGTGTTCGTTTATGTTGCATCAGCTGTATGGATTGGCTCATTTTACGATTTCTTTTCCTATTTTTGTCCTCAAAAATACATTGTGTCATGAGAAAAATTACTGCTGTTATCTGCTGGCTGCTGTGTGTTGTCTGTTGGCCAGTGCAAGGGATGGAGCTTATCCCACTAAATCATGGATGGACCTTCCATCGCGGTTTCCAGGCTTCTGCGTCTGACATGTTGCAGGTTTCACTGCCCCATACATGGAACGCAGCCGATGCCATGTTTGGCAATACCGATTACTTCAGGGGACTCTGTACCTACATCCGCCCCCTTCGACTTCCCGAACGTTGCAAGGGTCGGCGTGTGTTCTTGCGGGTAGCTGCCGCACAAACCGTGGCCGATGTGTTCATAGACCACCGTTTCGTCATGCAGCATCGGGGTGGATACACCGCCTTTGTGACTGAAGTGACCGACTTCCTGACTCCCAGCAAGGAGAGCGAACTGGTAATCCGTGTCAACAATGCCCCGACCTTTGACGTCGCGCCTGTTTGTGGCGACTTCAACATCTATGGCGGTCTTTATCAAGGAGTAGAATTAATTGTTACAGAGGATGTATGCATCCGCCCCGACTACTACGCCTCCTCGGGTGTGTTTGTCACGCAGACGCAGGTCACCCGCCAACGGGCAGAACTGGATATTACCGCGCTGCTTTCCAGTCGTCGTCAATCCTTGGAGGGGTGTGAAGTAGAGTTCCGCCTTATCGACAAGGACGGCAAATGCGTCTGCCATGCTTCAAGCCGGAAGATAGATGCCGACGGGCGGGTACGGATACACGCCACCCTGATGGCACCGCACCTGTGGGACGGTGTGGACGACCCTTATCTGTACCGGGCAGCGGTAGTGTTGCGGCAGAATGGAGTGGAAACAGACCGGCGTGACGTGGAAATCGGACTGCGATACTTCCATGCCGATGCTGATAAGGGATTCTTTCTCAACGGCAGACCCTATCGGCTATTGGGTGTCAACCGCCATCAGGACACAGCCGAACGCGCCTCTGCCTTCCGCCCTGAAGACCATGACGAAGACCTTGACCTGATTCAAGAAATGGGATGCAATGCCGTACGACTCTGCCACTATCCGCAGTCTCCGTATATGCATCAGCAGATGGACCGCCGGGGATTGGTGGCTTGGGTGGAAATCCCTTTTGTCAATGTCTATGTCAACCATCCGGCTTATGACGAGAACCTTCGTCAGCAACTGTGCGAACTGATTCTACAGAACTACAACCATCCATCCATCCTGTTTTGGGGACTATTCAATGAAATCAACTCCGGCTGGCTGGACCGCCCGTCACAGATGACGAATGCTCTCCATGAACTGGCCCATCAGCTGGATTCGAGCCGGCTGACCATGGGAGCCAGCAATCAGGACGACGACTTCAACGGTATGCCCGACCTCATCGCTTTCAACAAATACTTTGGCTGGTACGGCGACTCAATGGAAGATATGGGACGTTGGGTTGACCGTGAACATGCAGCACATCCCAATCGCAAGATGGGCATCAGTGAATATGGTGCCGGAGCGTGCATCTATCAGCAGAGCGACACGCTGAATCATCCGCAACCTTGGGGACAATGGCATCCTGAAAACTGGCAGACCTACTATCACGTAGAGAACTGGAGGCAGTTACAGGAGCGCCCGTTCCTTTGGTGCAACTTCATCTGGTGTATGTTCGACTTCTCCTCGGCCGGTCGCCGTGAAGGCTCTACCATGGGACGGAATGACAAAGGACTGGTTACATACGACCGAAAGACAAAGAAGGATGCCTTCTATTTCTATAAAGCCAATTGGAACAACAGGGAACAAATTCTTCATCTGGTCGGCAAGCGCGCATGCCAACGTATACAACCTGTGACCCGCATCGAGGCTTTCAGTAGCAGTGGTCCTGCCGAGTTGATAGTAAACGGCCGATCTTATGGATGGCAAACACCCGATAAGGTACACGTGCTGCAGTGGGGTCAAATCCAGCTCAACGAGGGAAGGAACCAAATCGTTGTGCGCAACTCTACCCACCAAGATAGTTGTGTATGGGAACTCCAATCGTCGCATCTGGATGACGACAACTTTTAAAGGAACAGCTGAAAACATACTATGGAACAGTTGTTATCTCCTAATGAAACAGTTGTTATCTATAGGTGAAACAGTTGTTCCATGCCTATTGTACACCTTCGACAACTGTGGTGGTACGACAGTGATAACGGTGATTGTTGCAGCAAAATAAGTGCTTTTTTGATGAAAAAACAACAGTTATCTGCCACAAATCTGCCACAAATCTGCCACAAAGTGCAAAAAAACGCCCAAAAACGGGGGTGAAATGACGCGATTTAACACAAAAATAGCCTGTTTTTGTGTTAATGATTGTGAATCTCAAAATATCTGCCACACTTTTTTAGCTGTTAATCCATTTATATAGAGGGAACTAACGGAATGTGTGTGGCAGATGGCAGATAAACAAAATTTGTCACGCGCGCGTGCGCGCGAGACAAATACATGCGCATAAAGCAGACACTCCGTTGAAGGATTAACTTTTTCATGCAAGCATGAACGTTCTCCTCTCAATTTAGATAAAAACCTCACGCTCGGGAGAGCAAATAAATTTTCTCTCCTCTCGCTTACTCGGTTTTTTGCACTATCTTTGGCGCGAAACTGGAGCTGCATGAAAAAGTGGTGTGCTCGTAATGATGGATAGATGATGAAGAAAAAGAAAATATTGTTTGTATGCTTGGGGAATATCTGCCGTTCCTCGTGCGCGGAAGGAGTGATGAGGCATCTGGTAGAAGAGGCCGGTAAGGCAGATGCGTACGAGGTTGATTCGGCCGGTATCTTGTCGTATCATCAAGGGGAACTGCCTGACAGCAGGATGCGGGCACATGCGGCCCGAAGGGGCTATCAACTGACGCACCGCTCTCGTCCCGTACGGACAGGTGACTTTTATGAGTTTGACCTGATTGTCGGTATGGATGACCGTAACATGGATGACTTGAAGGAACGGGCTCCTTCGCTGGAATGTGAGCGCAAGTTGCATCGCATGACGGAGTATTGTACCCGCTGCCAGGCCGACCATGTGCCCGACCCTTACTATGGCGGTGAGGCAGGTTTTGAGTATGTGCTTGATGTGCTGGAAGATGCTTGTGCCGGCCTTTTGGCCCGCTTGGAGGAAGGCGAGGCGTGACGAGGTATTTGAAATTCAAAGGCACGAAGGCACCTATAGATGCGGATGCGCATTCGTGCCTTGAATGGGTAGATGACTACATGGTATGGTATACATCGTTGTAGTGGCGCTTCTCATCGTTCAGACTGCAATTGGCGTCAATGCCAGCCTGACGCAACTGTCTGGCAATCTCGTTGAGGCTTTTCCGTGGGGTGCGACCGATGTAGAAGAGGCGGTAGCGACAGTCTTTGTCCAGCACCTCCATGATATGGGTGAAGGTGGGCTCGCGCGAGAAGTCGAAGTTGACCTTCAGCAGCTGGTTGAACGGGTATCGGACGGTACGTCCTATGCTATGGACAGACAGTCCCTCTGCATCTAAGGAAAGGTAGCAGAAACGGGTCAGCAGCAGATAGAGCATGTTCAGACTTACTGCAAAAGCCGGAATGGATAGGCAGATGCCTGTCCACCCTTCCGGATAGTTCAGAAGCAGGTAGAAGGCCAGCAACAGGAACGTGAGGAACAGAACGAAGTGCCAGAACTGGTAGAGTGAGGGCCGCTTGTATGTAGATGCCGTGACTGAGCCTGCCTGCCCTCCGCTGCGGTGCAGGTTGGTGAGTGGAATGTGGTGGGTCATCAGTGTACGCACCAATGAGGAAGGATGGTTGCGGACATGAAGTATACAGGTCCTCTCTTCGCCCGTGCGCAATTGTAAGGTAAGCAGTCCGGGACCATACAGATTGGAGGAGTCATGTTTGTGGGGAACCACGGTACGCCGTTGCATGAAACAGAAACTCTGGATGTCAGATAGTGCGATGCCTTTGCTTTGCAGGTATCGTTCCGCTCTTTTTTGTTCTTTTGCTGTAGCTTCCATAAGGCTTATTTTTTAAGTTCCGGATAACTGATTCGGGTGTGATAAATCGTCTTCAGTTTCTCCTTGAAAGTGTTTTTCACGGTTGCGATGTCCTTGAAGGTGATGGGACATTCGCGGAAATAACCTTCGTCCACCTGTGAGTCGATAATCCTGTTGACCAGGTTGCTGATGCTCTCCTCGGTATATTCGGGGAGGCTGCGCGATGCGGCTTCCACTGCGTCTGCCATCATGAGGACAGCCTGCTCCTTGGTGAAGGGATTGGGACCTGGATAGGTGAACAAGCTGTCGTCCGGCTCCTCGCCGGGGTGCTCGTTCTTCCAGGATATATAGAAATATTTGGTCTTTCCTTTGCCGTGGTGCGTGGTGATGAAATCCTTGATGACCTTGGGCAGGTCGTTCTTGTCGGCCAGCTTCAATCCGTCTGTCACATGGCTGATGACCACTTGAGCACTCTGTACATAACTCAGATTCTTGTGCGGATTGATACCGCCCGACTGGTTTTCGGTGAAGAATACGGGATTCTCCATCTTGCCGATGTCATGGTAAAGGGCACCGGTACGTACCAGCTGGCTCTTGGCACCGACACGGTTGGCGGCCTCGGCAGCCAGGTTGGCTACCTGCATGGAGTGTTGGAAGGTGCCGGGTACGGTTTCGGACATCCTGCGGAGCAGTGGCGTGTTGATGTTGGATAGCTCTACCAATGTGACGTTGGAAGTGAATCCGAATGTCTTTTCCACCAAGAACAGCAACGGATAGGTAAACAGCAGCAGGATGCCATTGAGGACAAAGTAGATGTACATCCTTCCGTTTAGTTTGGACAAGTCGTTCTCGGTAATCAGCTCGAAAGCAAAGTAGACCGCTGCGTAGGTGAGTATGACCAGGATGGCGGTGCGGAAGAGTTGGGAACGCTGGGACAGCTCGCGGAGGCTGAAGATGGCTACCATGCCTGCCGCCAGCTGCAGCAGAATGAATTCGTGTGGATATCGCAGGCAGATGGAGCAAATAAGGATGGTGGTGACTTGCGCCATGAAAGCGGTGCGGGAGTCGAGGAAGATGCGCACGATGATGGGAAGCATGGCGTACGGCAGGATATAGACATGCGAAAAACTGTTGGCTACCATGATGGCTGTAAGCACACAGTTGATCATGATGAGGGCAAACAACAGGGCAAGGCTCCCCTTCTGTGCGTAATACTCCCGTCGGAACAGGTCGAGGTAGAGCATGAAGCAGAGCATGAAGAGGCTGACGTATAGAATCTGACCGAGCAACATCAGCCGCTTTTGCCCGCTGGACTCGCTGCGCTTGATGGACTCCTTGCGGAAACTCTCCAGAATGTTGTAGGTCTCTTGGCTGACTATTTCGCCCCGGTCGATAATCTTCTGTCCGCTGAGTACAATACCGTTGGCCCAGGAGTAGTTGTCCAGTATCTCCCGCAAGGCACTCTCTGTGCGTTGTTCGTCATAGGCCAGGTTGGGGAAAATGTAGTCGTTGAGCGAGCAGCGTTGCAGTAGCTCCGGCCGATAGTGAAGCGTGTCGGCCGTCAGCAGATAGTGGTAGGCACCTTTGACCGAATACAATTCCGACAGGGAACGTGAGTTGGCCAGCTTGTCGTCGATGACCATGATGGCCGCAACACTGTCTTCACGAAGGCGGGTCAAGTCCTCCGTAGAAATGACACCGGCTTGGTAGATTTCATTGAGTTTCTTCTCGATATGGCGCATGTAATCGGCCGAGGGCACGATACCTTTCAATTCGTTCTGATAGGCATTCCTCAGCTTTTTGATGATGTCTTTTTCCTGCTGCCTGTCCCACTGGTAATAGGGCTGGAAGGCAGCCAGAATGCTGTCTTGCTCGCGTTGGACAATCTGCTCGTTTTTATAGATAGGAAAATCGAACGTCGCCATCAGTTGGCCGTACTTCCAAGGCTTGTCAATGTCGAATTGATAATTGAACTTGCTGTCGCGCGGCAAAAAGTAGACAATGGCCGCTACAGAGGCGATGAAAATCAGCGCTCTGTATGACAATTCTCTAATGGGAAACTCCTTTTTCGTCTTGAAATAGCTCATATCGGTTGAATTTTTTGCGAAAAGTACAAAAAAAAACATTAGTGTGAAAAAAAAGACTTAATTTTGCCATCTAAATTAGTTTAAGAAGGTGTTTTTAATCTTTATTTATAGTGAATATTGGAAACATCTTCCTGTTTTTCTGGTTTGACAAGAAGTGGAAGGTGTGGCAGGGTGATGTCCGCTACTGTGTAGGGACAATGTGACTCCCCCTGATTCGCTCTTCAACTTCAAAAAATAGAATAATGTAATATGGCAGAAAGAAAAGTCAGAGTTCGTTTTGCGCCCAGTCCTACGGGAGCGTTGCATATCGGTGGTGTACGTACCGCATTGTATAATTATCTGTTTGCCCGCCAGCATGGGGGCGATTTAATTTTCCGTATAGAAGACACGGATAGCAACCGCTTTGTGCCGGGTGCCGAAGAGTATATTCTGGAATCGTTTAAATGGTTGGGAATACCTTTTGATGAGGGGGTGAGCTTTGGTGGTGCACACGGACCGTATCGGCAGTCGGAACGGCGAGACATATATAAGAACTATGTGAAGGTGTTGCTGGATGCAGGCAAGGCATATATTGCCTTTGATACACCGCAGGAACTGGAAGCCAAGCGCGCGGAAGTGGCCAACTTCCAGTATGATGCCTCTACCCGGATGCAGATGCGCAATTCGCTGACTTTGCCGAAAGAGGAGGTGGACCGCCTGATTGCTGACGGGAAACAATATGTGGTACGTTTCAGAATTGAACCGAACGAAGATGTCCACGTGCATGACTTGATTCGCGGAGAAGTAGTCATCAACTCGTCTATTCTGGATGACAAGGTGCTCTATAAGTCGGCCGACGAGTTGCCTACGTATCATTTGGCCAACATCGTGGATGACCATCTGATGGAGGTGTCGCACGTGATTCGCGGTGAAGAGTGGCTTCCCTCTGCTCCGTTGCATGTGCTGCTCTATCGCGCCTTTGGATGGGAAGATACCATGCCGCAGTTTGCCCACCTGCCTCTGCTGTTGAAACCTGAAGGCAACGGAAAGTTGAGCAAACGTGACGGTGACCGTCTGGGATTCCCCGTGTTCCCGCTTGAGTGGCACGACCCCAAAAGTGGTGAGGTCTCTTCGGGTTATCGGGAATCGGGCTATCTGCCGGAGGCTGTCATCAATTTCTTGGCTTTGCTGGGATGGAATCCGGGCAATGATCAGGAACTGATGTCAATGGACGAGTTGGTCAGACTTTTCGACCTCTCTCACTGCAGCAAGGCCGGTGCCAAGTTTGACTATAAAAAGGGTATGTGGTTCAACCATGAATATATCATGCAGAAGCCGGACGGAGAACTTGCCGAACTGTTCAAGCCTGTCTTGGCGGCCAATGGAATAGATGTGACTGCATACAGTGATGCCTATCTGGCCAAAGTCGTCTCCTTGGTGAAGGGACGTGTGAATTTTGTGAAAGAACTGTGGAGCCAGGCCCGTTTCTTCTTCGTGGCTCCTACGGCCTATGCGGAGAAGGACGTGAAGAAACGCTGGTCGGAAGAGACACCGCGTATTATGGGTGAACTGATGGAAGTACTGAAAAGTATCGAGGACTTCTCTTCGAAACCGGCCGAGGAGGTGGTAATCGGTTGGATTACCGAGAAGGGCTATCACATGGGTAATGTGATGAATGCGTTCCGTCTGGCGGTAGTCGGCGAATGCAAGGGTCCCCACATGTTTGATATCACGGAACTGCTGGGAAAAGAGGAAACACTGGTGCGTATCGAACGTGCGGTAGCTGCCTTGAAATAATATCGTTCATCTTATTATCGTATAGAAGTTATGCTCTATAATCTGGTTATAGCCGTCTACGATATCCTGGTACATCTGGCTGCTCCTTTCAGTCGTAAACCGCGCAAGATGATGAAGGGACATTGGGTGGTGTACGAACTCCTGCGGCAACAGTTGGAGGAGGGGGTGAGCTATATCTGGTTTCATGCTGCTTCGTTGGGAGAATTTGAACAGGGCCGTCCGTTGATGGAAAAAATCCGTGCCCAGTATCCTCAGTATGGCATTCTGTTGACTTTCTTCTCCCCCTCGGGGTATGAAGTGCGCAAAAACTATCGTGGTGCCGATGTGGTATGCTATCTTCCCTTTGACAAGCCTCGGAATGTCAAGAAGTTCTTGGATATTGTCAACCCTTGCATGGCTTTCTTTATAAAGTATGAATTCTGGAAGAATTATCTGGACGAGCTGCATCGCCGGAGGATACCGGTATACAGCGTGTCGTCCATATTCCGTAGGGGACAGATTTTCTTTAAATGGTATGGAGGAACATATCGCAATGTGTTGCGTGACTTTGACTACCTGTTCGTACAGAATGAGCGATCGAAACGTTATCTGTCAAAAATTGGTATCAATCGGGTGAGTGTAGTAGGAGATACACGCTTTGACCGCGTGCTGCAGATACGGGATGAGGCAAAAGAACTTCCTTTGGTGGAGGCATTCAAGGCACAAACCGTGACTTTTGTGGCTGGAAGTTCCTGGCAGCCGGATGAAGATTTGTTTATCGAGTATTTCAACCAGCATCCGGAGGTGAAGCTGATTATCGCTCCGCATGTGATTGATGAAAATCATTTGGTGGAAATCATCCGCAAACTTAAACGTCCTTATGTGCGTTATACTCGTGCCGATGAAAAGAATGTCCGCAAGGCCGACTGCTTGATTATCGATTGTTTTGGCCTGCTCTCTTCCATCTACCGTTATGGCGAGATTGCCTATATCGGTGGCGGTTTCGGAGTGGGCATACATAATACGCTGGAAGCTGCAGTGTATGGTATACCGGTAATATTCGGGCCGAAGTATCAGAAATTCCAAGAGGCTGTCCAGCTGATAGAGGCCGGCGGCGCCTGCTCCATCAAGAGCTACGAGGAATTGAAAGAACTGCTGGACCGCCTGCTGACGGACGAGGTCTACCTGCGGACGATGGGCATGAATGCCGGCAACTATGTTACCGGCAATGCAGGTGCTACGGACAAGGTGCTGGGTATGATAAACTTCTGACGTCTATCTACTCTTTGTACCAGCCGGCATACATCAGGTAGTTGTGTGCAATCTTCTGGTTTAACTCTTTGGCCTGCTCCGGGTCCACTCTCTTGATGAATTTGGCTGGGACACCTCCCCAAATGCTGCCCGGCTCGATGACCGTATGGCTCAAGACCAACGAACCGGCTGCAACGATGGCTCCTTCACCGATGACTGCGTGGTCAAGTAGAGTGGCTCCCATCCCAATGAGCGCATAGTCTCGGATGGCGGCACCGTGGATGGTGACATTGTGCCCTACGGATACGTTGTCGCCTATTTCGATAACGGATTTCTCAAATAAAGTGTGTAAGACACTGCCATCTTGTATGTTGACACCGTTGCCGATGCGGATGGAGTTGACATCTCCCCGGAGTACGGTGCTGAACCAGATGCTGCAGTCGCGTCCCATCTTTACATCTCCAATGATGACGGCATTGTCGGCCAAAAAACAGTTTTCGCCAATTTCAGGTGTGAATCCTCTGACGGGTTTGATAATTGCCATAAGTTCTTGTTTTGGGATTAGTGGATTCGGATATAAAGTGCACCATCAATCCCCGACGGATTTCTGTCGGGAACTGATGATGGCTGATGGCTTCGGTTAAAGTGCAGAGGTGGCTTCTTTCAGCCAGATGCGCTCTTCTTCGTCCAGATGGGGCGCCAAGCGTTCGTATACCAGTTGCTGATACTCGTTGAACCATTGAACCTCTTCGGCACTTAGCATCTCTTTGATGATTGGTGCTTTGTCGATGGGGCAAAGGGTCAGCGGTTCGAAGCGGTAGAATTTGCCGAACTCTGTCTCTTGTGCCGGTACGATAAGCAGGGTGTTTTCGGTGCGTACTCCATGCTTTCCGGCTTTATAGATGCCCGGCTCGTCTGTCAATGTCATGCCCGGCTTCAGGATGGTGGGCATGTGGTTCATGCGAACTTGATGAGGCCCTTCGTGGACGCAGAGGAAAGAACCGACGCCGTGTCCTGTGCCGTGCAGGTAATTGATGCCTGCTTTCCACATGGCTTGGCGGGCCAATACATCGAGTTGTGTACCGCAGGTACCGTCGGGGAATACCACATTCATCAGTTGCAGGAATCCTTTCAATACCAAAGTGAAATCGATACGCTCTTCTTCTGTAGTCGGTCCCAATGCGATGGTGCGGGTCAGATCTGTGGTCCCGTCCAAATACTGGCCACCGCTGTCTAACAATAGCAATCCTTCGGGTTTGATGGGTATGTCGGTTTCGGGAGTGGGCTCATAATGTACGATGGCTCCGTGTGCCCCATATCCGGCAATGGTATCAAAGCTGATGCCGCGGAAGTTGGCTTGTTCTGCACGCAGCGAACATAGCTTGCGGTCGATGCTCAACTCTGTCTCGCCACCGGCTTCTACGGCCGGTTTCAGCCACTTCAGGAATTTGACCATGGCAATGCCGTCGCGTGTCATGGCATGGCGGAACCCCTCTTGCTCGGTCGTGTTTTTTATGCTTTTCATCAGACAGATGGGCGAAGCTCCTGCGATAACCTTGCAGTGTGCGCAAGCGGCAGCATAGATGGCAGCGTTCGTCTTGGGCAAATCAAGTAAGATTCGCTTGTCGTGCAGCTGCAACAAGAAGTTTTCGGCCTCCTGATACGGATGAAGGAGGATGTTTTCGGCTTGCAACAGATTCTTGACATCGGAAGGCACTTTCTTGGGATTGACAAACAGATGTGTCTGCTCCTTGTCTATGTAGAGATAACTGACGAATACCGGATTGCAATGAACGTCGCTGCCTCGCATATTCAAGGTCCAGGCAATGTCATCAAGGGCCGATACGAACAGCGCTTCGGCACCGGCTTGGTATACCTCTTCTCTGATTTCTTGCAACTTCTGAGCTGTGGACTTCCCGGCAAAGGCCAAATCAAGTGGGAATAGGGGTGCTTCTGATATCTCTGGGCGGCCTTCCCACAATGCGGCCATCGGATCACCGGCATTTTTCAAGGATATGCCAGCTCCCTCCAACTCCTTCTCTAAACTCTGCGCTCCCTGAGTGGAGAACACCATTGCGTCGATGCCTACTGACTCTCCGCTTTGGAGCTCTGAACACAAAAACTGGGCGATAGAGGGCGTCTCGGGCAACATCTCTTTGAACAATTCGATGCCGCTCCCTTCCAACTGGGAAGCTGCTTGCAGAAAATAACGCGAATCTGTCCACAGACCTGCTTTCCGGCTGGTAACTACACAGGTGCCTGCAGAACCGCTGAAACCGCTGATCCATTCCCTGGATTGCCAGTGTGGGGCAACATATTCACTTAAATGGGGGTCGGTGCTCGGAATGATAAATGCAGAGATGCCGTTTCTCTTCATCCATTCTCGCAAATCACTGATACGTTGTTTGATGTTTGTTTCCATGTTATATTATAATATAGGTATATGATTGAAGCAAAGTTCGGAATAAACTCTCTATTTCACAAACGTTTTTCAGGAAAAGTGGAACTTGTGAATCGAAAAGAGGAATGCTTTTAAAAAATAGTGCAAAAATCTTTCGAATGTTTTGTAAATAAAGAAAGTATGCGTATTTTTGCAACCCAATTTTGAATAAATCAATTTTTAATCATTAACAATTTAAAAGCAAAAAACAATGATTGTAGTACCTGTAAAAGAAGGCGAAAACATTGAGAAGGCACTGAAGAAATTCAAAAGAAAATTTGAGAAGACTGGTATTATCAAGGAACTGCGCAGCAGACAGCAGTTTGATAAACCTTCTGTAACAAAGAGACTTAGAAAAGAACATGCTGTGTATGTTCAGAAACTTCAGCAAGTAGAAGATTAATAATTCGTAATTTCCTTTGAATTATTGAATTCTTTTTCATATATTCGTTGCATGATTTAGAAATGTAGCGACTATGCTGTTCACAGATTCGTTCTATGATTATCTTCTGTATGAAAGAAACTACGCTGCGAATACGGTGTCACGTTATCGGGCGGATGTGATTGAATTGCAGAATTTCATTGTAAGAGAGACGGGGCGTGATGACATTTCCCCATCGGATGTGGATGCGAACCTGATTCGTGAATGGATGGTTTCATTGATGGATAGAGGGGCTGCTTCGAGTACGATAAATCGGAAATTGAGTTCCGTCCGGGCGCTTTATCGTTTCCTTCTTAGGAAGAAGCTGGTGCTGGTTGATCCGTCGCAGAAAGTGACGGGGCCGAAAAAGAAAAAACCGCTTCCGGTCTTCTTGCGTGAAGAGGAGATTAATCGCCTGCTGGATGATGTGCCGTTCGGCGATGATTTTGAGGGTTGTCGTGACCATTTGATTTTGGAAATGTTTTATGCTACGGGCATGAGGCTTTCGGAACTCTTGGGAGTGAAGGACGGTGACATTGATTTCCAGGCTTCTCTTATTAAGGTGACGGGAAAGCGGAATAAGCAACGCCTGATTCCTTTCGCGGAAGAGCTGAAACGGTCAATGAATGAATATGTGATGAGACGAGATGAGGCAGTGCCGTTGCGGTCGGATTGCTTTTTTGTCCGCAAGGATGGCAGACCTCTCAGCCGGGGTATGGTTGCGCTGATTGTGAAACGAAACTTGTCGAAAGTGACGACGCTTAAGAAACGAAGTCCACATGTGCTGAGACATACTTTTGCGACAGCAATGCTGAATCATGATGCGGAGCTGGGTGCCATAAAGGAGCTTTTGGGACATGAAAGTTTGGCAACGACGGAAGTTTATACGCATACCACTTTCGAGGAGCTTAAAAAAGTGTATAATCAAGCCCATCCTCGGGCCTAAAGAAAAGGAGGTAAGTATGGAAGTAAGAATTCAATCGATTCACTTTGATGCGTCAGAGCAATTGCAGGCTTTTATTCAGAAGAAAGCTGCTAAGTTGGAGAAATTTCACGATGATATAAAGAAAGTAGAGGTGTCATTGAAAGTGGTGAAACCAGAGACTGCTGAAAATAAGGAAGCCGGAGTGAAAGTGCTGATTCCCAATGGTGAACTTTATGCTAACAAGGTGTGCAATACGTTTGAAGAAGCAGTAGATTTGGCCTTGGATGCGCTGGAAAAGCAGCTGGTGAAACACAAGGAAAAACAACGGAACAAATAATTTTTTCCCGAAAATTTTGCGGGTTAAAAATAAATGCCTAAATTTGCAGCCGTTTCGCTCACACTACGAACGTAACGGTTGCTTTTTTGAGCCTGCCTCTTTAGCTCAGTTGGCCAGAGCACGTGATTTGTAATCTCGGGGTCGTTGGTTCGAATCCGACAAGAGGCTCAGTAATGATAAGCAGTTTGCTGCTTGAGTGTGAGAATGGGCAAATACCAGAGTGGCCAAATGGGGCAGACTGTAAATCTGCTGGCTTACGCCTTCGGTGGTTCGAATCCATCTTTGCCCACGTCCTATAATGCTGTTATAGCTCAGCGGTAGAGCACTTCCTTGGTAAGGAAGAGGTCCCGGGTTCAAGTCCCGGTAACAGCTCCAAAGATGTAAATGCTGATTATTAATCAAATAAATAACAAGTAAAGCTATGGCTAAAGAGAAATTCGAACGTACCAAACCCCACGTGAACATTGGTACAATTGGTCACGTAGACCACGGTAAAACCACTTTGACCGCTGCCATCACAACTGTATTGGCAAAGAAGGGTCTGTCTGAAATGCGCTCTTTCGACTCTATCGACAACGCTCCTGAAGAGAAGGAACGCGGTATCACTATCAATACAGCACACGTTGAGTATGAGACTGCAAACCGTCACTATGCTCACGTTGACTGCCCGGGTCACGCCGACTATGTAAAGAACATGGTTACTGGTGCTGCTCAGATGGATGGCGCTATCATCGTGGTTGCTGCTACTGATGGTCCGATGCCTCAGACTCGCGAGCATATCCTGCTGGCTCGTCAGGTGAACGTTCCTCGTTTGGTTGTGTTCATGAACAAGTGCGATATGGTTGATGACCCCGAAATGCTGGAGCTCGTTGAAATGGAGATGCGTGAACTGTTGTCTGCTTACGAATTTGATGGCGACAATACTCCGTTCATCCAGGGTTCTGCACTCGGTGCATTGAACGGTGTGGAGAAATGGGAAGAGAAGGTTATGGAGCTGATGGATGCTTGCGACAACTGGATTCCTCTGCCTCCGCGTGATATCGATAAGCCTTTCTTGATGCCTGTTGAGGACGTGTTCTCTATCACGGGTCGTGGTACAGTTGCAACTGGTCGTATCGAAGCTGGTGTTATCAAGGTAGGTGACGAAGTTGAAATCCTTGGTTTGGGTGAAGATAAGAAGTCTGTTGTAACAGGTGTGGAAATGTTCCGCAAGCTGTTGGATGAAGGTGAAGCTGGTGATAACGTAGGTCTGTTGCTGCGCGGTATCGACAAGAACGAAATCAAGCGTGGTATGGTACTCTGCAAGCCTGGTCAGATTAAGCCTCACTCTCAGTTTAAGGCTTCTATCTATGTCCTGAAGAAAGAGGAAGGTGGTCGTCACACTCCGTTCCACAACAAGTATCGTCCTCAGTTCTATCTGCGTACTATGGACTGTACGGGTGAAATCTCTCTGCCTGAAGGAACTGAAATGGTAATGCCGGGTGATAACGTGGAAATCACTGTAACTCTGATTTATCCGGTTGCCTTGAACGTAGGTCTGCGTTTCGCTATCCGTGAAGGTGGTCGTACGGTTGGTTCTGGTCAGATTACTGAAATTCTTGACTAATCATTTTGGATTATATAAATCAGTTCCTGGTATTTATATCGGGAACTGATTATGTACAAACGGGAGTAGCTCAGTTGGTAGAGCACCGGTCTCCAAAACCGGGTGTCGGGAGTTCGAGCCTCTCCTCCCGTGCTAATATTTAAGAAATGAAGAAGATTGTAGCTTATTTAAAAGAAACTTACGACGAACTTGTTCATAAAGTATCGTGGCCTACGTATTCTGAACTTACTAACAGTGCAGTAGTTGTTTTATATGCTTCCCTACTTATTGCAGTGGTAGTATTTGCGATGGACTTCTGTTTTCAACATTTGATGGAATTTGTTTATCCACATTAAAACAGTGAGGAAAGATGTCTGAGATTGAAAAAAAATGGTACGTAATGCGTGCTATTAGCGGAAAAGAAGCCAAGGTGAAGGAGTACCTTGAAGCTGATATCAGAAACAGCAATCTTGGTGATTACGTGTCTCAGGTGTTGATTCCTACCGAAAAGGTGTATCAGGTTCGCAATGGGAAAAAAATTGTGAAGGAAAGGAGTTATCTCCCTGGTTACGTCTTAGTGGAAGCTGCTTTGGTGGGTGAAGTTGCTCATCATTTGAGAAACACTCCTAATGTGATCGGTTTCTTGGGTGGCTTGGATAAACCTGTACCCTTGAGACAAGCAGAAGTGAATCGTATACTTGGAACTGTCGACGAATTACAGGAATCTTCGGAAGATATGAATATTCCTTATGTAGTCGGAGAAACCGTAAAGGTAAATTACGGCCCGTTCAGCGGATTCAGTGGAATCATTGAAGAAGTTAATTCCGAGAAGAAGAAACTGAAGGTCATGGTGAAGATATTCGGACGGAAGACTCCGCTCGAATTAGGCTTTATGCAAGTGGAAAAAGAATGAGGCAGGTGTTACGCTGTGTAGTTCTTTTTATTTAAAATCTTTATATAAAATCATTTAGAAAAATGGCTAAAGAAGTTGCTGGACTGATCAAATTACAGATTAAAGGAGGCGCGGCAAATCCATCACCTCCCGTAGGACCTGCTTTGGGTTCTAAGGGTATCAACATTATGGAATTTTGCAAGCAATTCAACGCCAGAACCCAGGACAAAGCAGGAAAAATCCTTCCTGTAATCATCACTTATTATGCTGACAAGTCTTTTGACTTCGTTATCAAGACTCCTCCTGTAGCTATTCAGCTGCTGGAGATGACTAAGCAGAAGAGTGGTTCTGCTGAGCCTAACCGTAAGAAGGTTGCCGAGATTACTTGGGAACAGGTTCGTACGATTGCTCAGGATAAACTGGTTGACTTGAACTGCTTTACTGTAGAAGCTGCCATGAAAATGGTTGCTGGTACAGCTCGTAGTATGGGTATCGCTGTAAAAGGGGAGTTCCCGGTTAATAACTAATAAACTTCAATTAGAATGGGTAAACTGACAAAAAAACAAAAGTTGGCTGCAGAAAAAATTGAAGCAGGGAAGGCATACTCTCTCAAGGAAGCTGCTCAGCTGGTGAAGGAAATTACCTTCACTAAGTTTGATGCTTCTCTGGATATCGACGTACGTCTGGGTGTTGATCCCCGTAAGGCTAATCAGATGGTGAGAGGTGTCGTTTCACTTCCTCACGGTACTGGTAAGGTTGTTCGGGTATTGGTACTCTGTACACCCGATGCCGAAGCTGCTGCAAAGGAAGCTGGTGCTGACTATGTAGGTCTTGACGAATATATTGAAAAGATCAAAGGTGGATGGACTGATATTGATGTAATCATTACCATGCCGTCTATCATGGGTAAGATTGGTGCCCTCGGTCGTATCCTCGGTCCTCGTGGATTGATGCCGAACCCGAAGAGTGGCACTGTGACTATGGATGTTGCTAAAGCTGTGAAGGAAGTAAAACAAGGCAAGATTGACTTTAAGGTCGATAAGAGCGGTATTGTACATACTTCTATCGGTAAAGTTTCATTTAGTGCTGATCAAATTCGCGACAATGCGAAAGAATTCATCTCTACATTGATTAAATTGAAACCGTCTGCAGCCAAGGGTACATATATTAAGAGTATTTATCTTTCTAGCACGATGAGTGCGGGTATCAAGATTGACCCGAAGACAGTAGAAGAAATCTAATAAAACGGAGTAATAATGAGAAAGGAAGATAAAAGTACGATTATTGAGCAGATTGCTGCTACCGTGAAGGAATACGGTCACTTCTATTTGGTTGATACCACTGCGATGAATGCGGCTGATACCAGCGCATTAAGAAGAGAATGTTTCAAAGCAGACATCAAATTGATGGTTGTCAAGAATACATTGCTTCACAAAGCTTTGGAAAGCCTGGAAGTAGATTATTCTCCGCTTTATGGCTCTATGAAAGGCACTACGGCCGTGATGTTTGCCAATGTGGCAAACGCCCCAGCCAAGTTGCTTAAGAATAAGACTAAAAACGGTATTCCCGGTCTGAAGGCTGCTTATGCTGAAGAAGGTTTCTATGTAGGTGCAGACCAGTTGGATGCCCTCGTCGCTATCAAGAGCAAGAACGAAGTTATCGCTGATATTGTTGCATTGCTGCAATCTCCGGCCAAGAACGTTATTTCTGCTCTGCAGTCTGGTGGAAACACCCTCCACGGAGTTCTCAAAACTCTTGGTGAACGTCCCGAAGCGTAATTCGGAAAACATTTATATCAATTTATCTAGTATTTAAACAATTAAAATCATACAAAAATGGCAGATTTGAAAGCTTTTGCAGAACAATTAGTTAACTTGACAGTAAAAGAAGTTAATGAACTTGCAACTATCCTGAAAGAAGAATATGGTATTGAACCTGCTGCTGCAGCTGTTGCTGTTGCCGCTGGTCCCGCTGCAGGTGGTGCAGCAGCTGTTGAAGAGAAGACTTCTTTCGACGTAGTATTGAAGAGCGCTGGCTCAGCTAAACTTCAAGTAGTTAAGGCCGTTAAGGAAGCTTGCGGCCTCGGTCTGAAGGAAGCTAAGGACCTCGTTGACGGTGCTCCTAGCGTAGTTAAGGAAGGTTTGGCTAAGGACGAAGCAGAATCACTGAAGAAAACACTGGAAGAAGCTGGAGCTGAAGTTGAACTTAAATAACATTAGCCTGTAAATCAGGTAAAGCGGTTAGGAACCCTTCGTGAAAAGGGTTCTTAACCTTTTTGTGTATATATTTCAAATTGAGTTCTACAAATCCATTAACAGATGTCTTCAAATACTGTAAATCAAAGAGTTAATTTCGCTTCGACAAAGAATCCGCTCGCTTATCCGGATTTTCTGGAAGTACAATTGAAGTCATTCAAAGACTTTCTACAACTGGATACCCCTCCCGAAAAACGTAAGAATGAGGGCTTGTATAAGGTCTTTGCAGAAAACTTCCCTATTGCCGATACAAGAAATAATTTTGTCCTTGAGTTCTTGGACTACTATATTGATCCGCCGCGTTATACAATAGATGAATGTATAGAGCGAGGGCTTACTTATAGTGTCCCCTTAAAGGCCAAATTGAAATTGTATTGCACTGACCCTGATCATGAAGATTTTGATACGGTCATTCAGGATGTCTTCTTGGGCCCTATCCCTTACATGACAGACAAAGCGACATTTGTCATCAATGGTGCAGAACGTGTCGTCGTGTCTCAGCTTCATCGCTCCCCCGGTGTGTTTTTCGGACAGAGCGTACATGCCAATGGTACGAAGCTGTATTCTGCTCGTATCATACCTTTCAAGGGTTCGTGGATTGAATTCGCTACTGACATTAACAACGTCATGTATGCCTACATCGACCGTAAGAAAAAGTTGCCTGTAACGACTTTGTTGCGTGCTATCGGTTTTGAGAATGATAAGGATATTCTCGAAATCTTTGATTTGGCTGAAGACGTGAAGGTGAACAAGACAAATCTTAAGAAAATTGTTGGTCGTAAGTTGGCTGCACGTGTACTGAAGACTTGGATTGAAGACTTTGTAGATGAGGATACCGGTGAAGTCGTTTCCATTGAACGTAACGAAGTTGTCATTGACCGTGAAACGGTTATTGAGCCGGAACACATAGATATTATTTTAGAGTCGGGTGTTCAGAATATTCTGGTACATAAAGAAGAACAGAATCAATCCGACTATTCTATCATATATAATACCCTGCAAAAAGACCCCAGTAACTCTGAAAAAGAGGCTGTGCTCTACATATATCGTCAGTTGCGTAATGCAGATCCTGCCGATGATGCCAGTGCGCGTGAGGTCATTAATAACCTTTTCTTCTCAGAGAAGAGGTATGATTTGGGAGATGTAGGTCGTTATCGTATCAATAAAAAATTGAACTTGACGACTGATATGTCAGTACGTGTCCTTACGAAGGAGGATATCATCGAGATTATCAAGTATCTGATAGAATTGATTAATTCCAAGGCGGATGTCGATGATATTGACCACTTGAGTAACCGTCGTGTACGTACCGTAGGTGAACAGTTGTCCAATCAGTTTGCGATAGGTTTGGCTCGTATGTCTCGTACCATACGTGAGCGTATGAATGTACGTGACAATGAAGTGTTTACTCCCATCGATTTGATTAATGCCAAGACAATCTCTTCGGTTATCAATTCATTCTTTGGTACGAATGCGTTGTCTCAGTTTATGGACCAGACGAATCCGTTGGCAGAGATTACTCATAAACGTCGTATGTCGGCTTTGGGTCCTGGTGGTTTGTCTCGTGAGCGTGCAGGTTTTGAGGTGCGCGACGTACACTATACTCACTATGGCCGTTTGTGTCCGATTGAGACACCTGAAGGCCCGAATATCGGTTTGATTTCGTCTCTTTGTGTGTTTGCCAAGATAAATGACCTTGGGTTTATTGAAACTCCTTACCGCAAGGTGGCCAACGGGAAAGTCGATCTTTCAGATGAGGGCTTGGTTTATTTGACCGCCGAGGAGGAAGAAGCAAAGATTATTGCGCAGGGTAATGCTCCTTTGAACGATGACGGTACATTTATTCGAGACAAAGTGAAATCTCGTCAGGATGCTGACTATCCGGTGGTTCCACCTTCAGAAGTGGAACTGATGGACGTTTCGCCCCAGCAGATTGCTTCGATAGCCGCATCGTTGATTCCCTTCTTGGAACATGATGATGCTAACCGCGCTTTGATGGGTTCGAACATGATGCGCCAGGCTGTACCTTTGCTTAGAAGTGAGGCTCCTATTGTAGGTACTGGCATCGAACGTCAGTTGGCTCGTGATTCACGTACCCAATTGGCAGCAGAAGGTGAGGGTGTAGTTGAATTCGTGGATGCTACTACTATCCGCATTCTGTATGACCGTACGGAAGATGAAGAATTTGTCAGCTTCGAACCTGCACTGAAAGAGTATAGAATTCCGAAATGGCGTCGTACCAATCAGAATATGACAATTGACTTGCGTCCTATCTGCGAGAAGGGACAGCGTGTTACCAAGGGACAGATTTTGACTGAAGGTTACTCCACGGAAGATGGAGAGTTGGCTTTGGGTAAGAATCTGCTGGTTGCCTATATGCCGTGGAAGGGATACAACTACGAGGATGCTATTGTGTTGAATGAACGTGTGGTTCGTGAGGACTTGCTTACTTCGGTTCATGTGGAAGAATATTCATTGGAAGTACGTGAGACGAAGCGTGGTATGGAGGAGTTGACATCGGATATACCCAATGTCAGTGAAGAAGCAACCAAGGATTTGGATGACAATGGTATCGTTCGTATCGGTGCACGCATTGAACCGGGTGATATCTTGATTGGTAAGATTACTCCGAAAGGCGAATCAGATCCTTCTCCGGAAGAAAAACTGTTACGCGCCATCTTTGGTGATAAGGCTGGCGATGTAAAGGATGCATCGTTGAAAGCCTCTCCCTCTTTGAAGGGTGTTGTGATTGGTAAGCGTCTCTTCTCTCGCGTTATCAAGACTCGCAGTTCGAAGCTGGCGGACAAGGCCTTGCTTCCTAAAATAGATGATGAGTTTGATGAGAAGGTAGCTGCCTTGAAGAAGATCCTAATCAACAAGTTGCTGAAGCTTACTGAGAATTATACATCAGAAGGTGTGAAGGATTATATGGGTACCGATGTCATAGTAAAGGGTGCCCGATTCTCTGCATCTGATTTCAGCGATTTGGATTTCACTGCCATTCAGTTGAGTGGATGGACGAAAGACGAACATACCAATGGCTTGATTCGTGCTTTGGTGATGAACTTCATCAAAAAATACAAAGAATACGATGCAGAGTTGAAGCGTAAGAAGTTTGCTATAACTATCGGTGATGAATTGCCTGCAGGCATCATCCAGATGGCAAAAGTCTATATTGCCAAGAAACGTAAGATTGGTGTCGGTGATAAGATGGCCGGTCGTCACGGTAACAAGGGTATTGTTTCTCGCGTAGTACGTCAGGAAGATATGCCGTTCTTGGCAGATGGAACACCTGTAGATATCGTATTGAACCCGTTGGGTGTGCCCTCTCGTATGAACATCGGACAGATATTTGAGGCTGTATTGGGTCGAGCAGGAAAGAAACTCGGTGTGAAGTTTGCTACCCCTATTTTTGACGGTGCTTCGTTAGATGATTTGAATGAATGGACAGACAAGGCCGGCCTGCCGCGCTATGGTAAAACTACACTGTATGATGGCGGTACGGGTGAAGCATTTGAACAGCAGGCAACTGTCGGAGTGACCTATATGTTGAAGTTGGGTCACATGGTCGAAGACAAGATGCATGCTCGTTCTATCGGTCCGTACTCTTTGATTACGCAACAGCCGTTGGGCGGTAAGGCACAGTTTGGTGGTCAGCGATTCGGAGAAATGGAGGTTTGGGCACTTGAGGCATTCGGTGCGGCACACATCCTTCAGGAAATCTTGACTATTAAATCCGATGACGTTGTAGGGCGTTCTAAGGCTTATGAAGCAATTGTGAAGGGCGAACCCATGCCTACTCCGGGCATTCCAGAGTCCTTGAACGTGTTGCTGCATGAGTTGAGAGGATTGGGCTTGAGTATCAACCTTGAATAATGCATGGTGAGGGTGAAACCGCTGGCGTGTCACCCTCCAATTAAAAGTTTTCAAAATTCATTTTTCAATTCATAAAGTATGGCCTTTAGAAAAGAAAACAAGATAAAAAGCAATTTCTCGAAAATCTCTATCGGATTGGCTTCTCCCGAAGAAATTCTGGAGAATTCGAGTGGTGAAGTTTTAAAGCCTGAAACTATCAACTATCGTACGTACAAGCCTGAACGTGACGGACTCTTCTGCGAACGTATCTTTGGACCTATCAAGGATTACGAATGCCATTGCGGAAAGTATAAACGTATTCGTTACAAGGGCATTGTCTGCGACCGATGCGGTGTGGAAGTGACGGAAAAGAAGGTACGCCGTGAGCGCATGGGACATATCCAGTTGGTAGTGCCTGTTGCACATATCTGGTATTTCCGTTCATTGCCTAACAAAATCGGTTATCTGTTGGGTTTGCCCACCAAAAAGTTGGATGCGATTATCTACTACGAACGTTACGTGGTAATTCAGCCGGGTGTGCTGTCAGATGAAGTAGCCCAATACGATCTGTTGGAAGAAGGTGAATATCTCGATTTGCTGGACAAGTTGCCGAAGGACAACCAGTTCTTGGAGGATTCTGATCCGAATAAGTTTATAGCCAAGATGGGTGCAGAGGCAATCTATGATTTGCTTTCTCATATTGACCTCGACAGCTTGTCGTATGAACTGCGTCATCGGGCAGGCAGTGATGCTTCACAACAGCGTAAGAGTGAGGCATTGAAGCGTTTGCAAGTGGTGGAGTCATTCCGTGCATCCCGGAACCGAAACAAACCTGAATGGATGATTGTACGGATTGTTCCTGTTATTCCGCCAGAACTTCGTCCGTTGGTTCCGTTGGATGGTGGTCGTTTCGCTACTTCCGACTTGAACGATTTGTATCGTCGTGTAATTATCCGTAACAATCGCTTGAAGAGATTGATTGAAATCAAGGCTCCTGAGGTGATTTTGCGAAACGAAAAGCGTATGTTGCAGGAAGCTGTCGATTCATTGTTCGACAATTCCCGTAAGTCAAGCGCAGTGAAGACTGATGCCAATCGTCCGTTGAAATCATTGTCTGACAGTTTGAAGGGTAAGCAAGGACGTTTCCGCCAGAATCTGTTGGGTAAGCGTGTCGACTATTCAGCACGTTCTGTAATCGTTGTTGGTCCTGAACTGCGAATGGGCGAATGCGGTATTCCTAAGCTGATGGCTGCCGAACTCTATAAACCATTTATTATCCGTAAGTTGATTGAACGCGGCATCGTGAAGACGGTGAAGAGTGCAAAGAAAATTGTTGACAGAAAGGAACCTGTCATCTGGGATATTCTGGAACATGTGATGAAAGGTCATCCCGTGTTGCTGAACCGTGCACCGACATTGCACCGTCTGGGTATTCAGGCTTTCCAACCTAAGATGATTGAGGGTAAAGCCATCCAGCTTCATCCGTTGGCATGTACGGCATTCAATGCCGACTTCGACGGTGACCAGATGGCTGTACACTTGCCTTTGAGTAACGAAGCTATTTTGGAGGCACAGATGCTGATGCTGCAATCACATAACATCTTGAATCCTGCCAATGGTGCTCCTATTACAGTGCCTGCACAGGATATGGTTTTGGGTCTTTACTATATCACCAAGCTACGTAAGGGGGCTAAGGGTGAAGGCTTGACTTTCTATGGCCCTGAAGAGGCCCTGATTGCATACAATGAAGGGAAGTGCGATATCCATGCACCCGTTAGTGTGCTGGTGAATGATGTGGATGAAAACGGCAATATCGTAAAGAAGATGATGCACGACACCTCTGTAGGACGTGTCATTGTCAATGAGATAGTTCCCGATAAGGCAGGATATATCAACACAATCATCTCCAAGAAGTCTCTTCGCGACATCATTAGCCACGTAATCAAGGTTTGTGGTGTGGCTGAGGCTGCTGATTTCCTCGACGGTATCAAGAACTTGGGTTACTACATGGCCTTCAAGGGTGGTTTGTCATTCAACTTGGGTGATATCATTATTCCTGAAGAGAAAGAGGCATTGGTACAGAAGGGATATGAGGAGGTAGAGCAGGTTATCAACAACTATAACATGGGCTTCATCACCAATAACGAACGTTACAATCAGGTGATTGATATCTGGACACACGTTAACTCTGAGTTGTCCAATATCCTGATGAAGACCATCTCCAGTGATGACCAGGGCTTTAACTCTGTATACATGATGTTGGATTCTGGTGCCCGCGGTTCTAAGGAGCAGATTCGTCAGCTCTCTGGTATGCGTGGTCTGATGGCCAAGCCTCAGAAGGCGGGTGCCGAAGGAGGTCAGATTATTGAGAACCCGATTCTTTCGAACTTTAAGGAAGGCCTTTCTGTGTTGGAGTATTTTATCTCTACTCACGGTGCCCGTAAGGGTTTGGCCGATACGGCATTGAAGACTGCCGATGCTGGATACCTGACTCGTCGTCTGGTTGACGTATCGCATGATGTGATTATCAACGAAGAAGATTGTGGAACGCTTCGTGGTTTGGTATGTACGGCATTAAAGAACAATGATGAAGTGATAGCCACACTGTACGAGCGCATCTTGGGTCGTGTATCTGTACATGATATCGTTCATCCTACTACTGGTGAGCTGATTGTTGCCGGTGGTGAGGAGATAACGGAAACCATTGCCCAGAAGATTGAAGAATCTCCGATTGAAAGTGTTGAAATTCGTTCAGTATTGACTTGTGAATCCAAGAAGGGTGTCTGTGCCAAGTGTTATGGCCGCAACTTAGCTACCAGCCGCATGGTTCACAAGGGTGAAGCTGTAGGCGTCATTGCAGCACAGTCTATCGGTGAGCCGGGTACACAGTTGACATTGCGTACTTTCCATGCCGGTGGTACGGCTGCTAACATTGCAGCCAATGCAAGTATCGTGGCTAAAAATGCAGCCCGTCTGGAGTTTGAAGAACTTCGTACGGTAGATGTGATTGACGAAGCCGGCGAACCTGCCAAGGTAGTTGTGGGCCGTCTGGCTGAGGTCCGTTTTGTGGATGTAAATACCGGAATCATTCTCTCTACGCACAATGTTCCTTACGGTTCTACTTTGTATGCTGCTGATGGTGAAGTGGTAGAAAAGGGCAAACTGATTGCCCGTTGGGATCCCTTCAATGCAGTCATCATTACGGAAGCTACCGGTAAGATTGAATTTGAGGGCGTGATTGAGAACGTTACCTATAAGGTTGAGTCCGATGAATCAACAGGCTTGCGCGAAATCATCATCATCGAATCAAAGGATAAGACGAAGGTGCCGAGTGCCCATATCATGACTGAGGATGGTGAGTTGATTCGTACGTACAACCTGCCGGTAGGCGGTCACGTGGTGGTCGAAGACGGTCAGAAAGTCAAGGCTGGTGAAGTCATCGTGAAGATACCGCGTGCTGTAGGTAAGGCTGGTGATATCACGGGTGGTCTTCCTCGTGTCACTGAGTTGTTCGAGGCACGCAATCCGTCCAATCCGGCTGTCGTATCAGAAATCGACGGTGAGGTGACGATGGGTAAGGTGAAACGTGGTAACCGTGAAATCATCGTTACATCGAAGACCGGTGAGGTGAAAAAGTATCTGGTACCTCTGTCCAAACAGATTCTGGTACAGGAAAACGACTACGTACGTGCCGGTACTCCTTTGTCTGACGGTGCTATCACACCGGCTGATATCTTGGCCATCAAGGGTCCCACGGCTGTACAGGAATACATCGTGAACGAGGTTCAAGATGTATATCGTCTGCAAGGTGTGAAGATCAACGACAAGCATTTCGAGATTATTGTACGTCAGATGATGCGCAAAGTCGAGATTGACGAGCCGGGCGATACTCGCTTCCTGGAACAGCAGGTGGTGGATAAGTTGGACTTTATGGAAGAGAACGATCGCATCTGGGGCAAGAAGGTGGTTGTAGATGCCGGTGATTCACAGACATTGCAGCCGGGTCAAATTGTGACTGCCCGTAAGTTGCGTGACGAGAACTCCATGCTGAAGCGCCGCGATATGAAACCTGTTCAGGTACGTGATGCAGTTCCTGCTACATCTACCCAGATCCTGCAAGGTATCACTCGTGCTGCTCTGCAGACATCCAGTTTCATGTCAGCTGCTTCTTTCCAGGAAACAACGAAGGTACTGAACGAAGCTGCTATCAATGGTAAGGTGGACCGTCTGGAAGGTATGAAGGAAAATGTGATTTGTGGTCATCTGATTCCTGCCGGTACCGGTCAGCGTGAATTTGAGAAGATTATTGTTGGTTCGAAAGAGGAGTACGACCGTATGCTGGCCAACAAGAAGACTGTTCTCGACTATGCCGTTGATGAGAAAGTGGAAGAATAAGCGAAAGCTGAAATAATTTAATGATTAACTATACACAAGGGTGGCTCTGTGACCGGGGTCACCCTTTTAACTGACAGGTAAACTTATGGAAAAACAAGAAATGAATAACGGACAGTTGCAGATAGAATTGAAAGAAGAGGTGGCTCAGGGTACGTACGCAAATCTGGCTATCATCACACACTCCAGTTCGGAATTTGTGTTGGATTTCGTACGTGTATTGCCGGGTATGCCGAAAGCCGGTGTACAGTCGCGTATTGTGTTGGCACCGGAACATGCCAAGCGCTTGCTTCAGGCACTGGAAGGCAACATTGGCAAATATGAACGTACCTTCGGACCTATCAATACACCGGATCGTACCGTGATAGCTCCTTTCGGTTCTATCAAAGGTGAAGCATAGGTAGGGCGCTTTTATCCGAACAGGATTCGGAAAGCCTCTTCCACCTTTTTAACCGGGACTAACTCTATTCCCGGTTTTTTTATGCTCAGCCCCTGCATATTATGGCGCGGCAGTATGAATTGTTTGAATCCTAATTTCTCTGCTTCAGTGATGCGTTGTTCAATCCGGTTGACCGGACGTATTTCGCCGCTCAGACCTATTTCACCAGCCATGCAGACTTGTGGCTCAATGGCTGCATCCATATTGGAGGAGAGTATGGCACTGATGACAGCCAAGTCGATAGCCGGGTCGTTTACCCTTAGTCCTCCGGCGATGTTCAAGAATACATCTTTTTGAGCCAATTTGAATCCCACCCGCTTCTCTAAAACAGCCAACAGCATGTTCATGCGTCGGATATCAAATCCGGTAGCCGAACGTTGTGGGTTCCCATAGACCGCGCTGCTGACCAATGCCTGTACCTCTATCAGGAAGGGACGGATTCCTTCGATGGCCGATGCAATGGCTACACCGCTCATTCCCTCGTGGTCTTGGTTGAGCAGCAGCTCTGAGGGATTGCTTACCTGTCGCAGTCCGTCTTGCCTCATCTCATAGATACCCAGTTCAGCCGTGCTGCCGAAGCGGTTTTTGATGCTTCGCAAGATGCGATACATATAGTGTTGGTCACCCTCAAACTGAAGTACTGTATCAACGATGTGTTCCAATACTTTGGGGCCTGCAATGCTCCCTTCCTTGTTGATGTGACCAATCAGAATGACCGGTGTATGGCTTTCCTTGGCAAAGCGAAGGATGGCTGCGGAACATTCACGTACCTGTGTGATACTGCCGGGAGATGATTCGGCCATTTCGGTATAGATGGTTTGTATCGAGTCGATGATGACCAGTTCGGGACGTGTGTTCTTAATATGGATGAGTATCTGTTCCAAAGAGGTTTCACACACAATCAGACAATCGCTCGAAGTGTGGCTCAGACGGTCGGCCCTCAGTTTCAATTGGCGGACACTCTCTTCACCGCTGACGTATAAGATACGTCGTTCAGGCATCCTCAGCACGGTCTGTAGAACCAGAGTGGACTTGCCGATGCCCGGTTCTCCTCCTATCAATACCAACGAACCCGGTACCAGTCCTCCTCCCAGCACTCGGTTCAGTTCGGCATCGTGCATATCCATGCGTGACTCATCGCCGGCCTCTATTTCATTCAGTGTTACGGGATGTGTCTTTCCACGTTCCAGTCCCACATTAGCCAGGGTTGCTGCAGCCTTCGTCGTCGGCACTTCTTTTCGTATCAACTGTTCCACGAAGGTGTTCCATTCGCCACAAGCAGGACATTTGCCCTGCCATTTCACGGATTCCTGTCCGCAATGAGTGCATACATAGATGCTCTTTTCCTTTGCCATATTCTTCTTTCAAATCACTATACTTCTGCAAAAGTAGGAAATATTAGGAGAAGTTCGTTCACGAGAGGGGAAGAATAGAAAAAACATCTGTTTGATTTGGTTTGTAGTACCATTCTATTTATCTTTGGAAGTCTGTATAATAAGAACAAGCATTTTGGTAATATGATAGAAGAAATATTAAAGTATAACCGCGAGTTTGTATCCAGCAAAGGATATGAAAAGTTTATTACGAACAAGTATCCAGATAAGAAAATTGCCATTCTCTCCTGTATGGATACCCGATTGACTGAGTTGCTACCGGCTGCATTAGGTATTAGGAATGGAGATGTGAAGATGATAAAGAATGCCGGTGGCATTATATCGCATCCTTTCGGCAGTGTTATACGTAGTCTGTTAGTGGCTATCTATGAATTGGGAGTGGAAGAGGTAATGGTTGTAGCTCACAGCGATTGCGGTGCCTGCCACATGAGTGCAGCGCAGATGATAGAGCACATGAAAAACCGGGGCATTCATCAAGAAACCATTGATATGATACGTTATTGTGGCGTAGATTTTGAAAAATGGTTATATGGATTTGGCGATACGGAAAAGTCTGTACGTGAGACTGTAGAGGTTATTCTAAACCATCCGCTTATTCCGCGCGATGTTCGTGTATCGGGTTATGTCATCAATTCGGTGACGGGTGAATTAAGTCCTGTGCATTAGTTACTGTTCCTTCCTGTTTATAAATTATTTCTCCAGTCGGAGATTCCTCATCCGTTAGCGTATCTTTTCAACGGAGTAGCTATGTCCTAACAGAAATCTTAGTTTGTCGACCGTGCTCTCCGTTGTATAGTCATGTCTGTTGATTACCTCAATTTACAGAGACTATATCCTATTCGTATTGTTCCATTTCTTCATTTTCCACAATGCATCTATTACAATTGCATATCGTGTTATCAGAGTTTTGTTTCATTCTCCTTCTCTATTTATGTAGGTCTATCAGTACATTTTTCCGTATTATTGTTTGTTCTTCGTATTTTTATTACAAAAAAGTGGGAAAATGTGATAGTTTGAAAATAATTATTGCTACTTTTGTGGCACTTTTCAGAAGTGTAAGAAACAAGACGAATATGAACAAGTACTATCTACATACAGTCACATCCATGTGTACCTTCACCACAACCCCTCGGGGTTAGGGATAGTATTTTGTGTTTCTACGCGATACACGTTTTTTCAGCATCAATTCTTACTTAATCAGAAGACCGGACAGAGGGCAATGTGCATAGATGCACTTCGTCATCTGGTCAGTACATTGATAACAACAAACTATACAACATAATGAAAGTAATGAAATTCGGCGGGACATCCGTAGGTTCCGTCAACAGTATTTTGAGTGTCAAGCGCATCGTTGAGTCCGTCAACGAGCCGGTCATTGTAGTTGTCTCTGCCTTGGGCGGTATTACAGACCAGTTGATCAGCACTTCAAAGATGGCTGCTCAGGGTGATGCGGCTTACGAAGAGGGATATTGCGAGATGGTGCGCCGGCATGAAGAGATGGTGGAAGCCGTCATCCCCGCAGGCGATGCACGGGACAGGTTGCTGGCCCGTGTCCATGCACTGCTCAGTGAACTGAAGAACATTTTCCAAGGCATCTATCTGATTCGAGACCTCTCACCCAAGACGAGTGATACGATTGTAAGCTATGGTGAACGGCTCTCATCCATCATTGCAGCCGAACTGACCGGTGCCGAATGGTACGATTCGCGCAGCTTCATGAAGACGGAGAAGAAGCATTCCAAACATGTGCTGGATGCCGAATTGACCAACGAACTGATTCGACGTACCTTTGCCCACAGACCCCGACGGGCTTTGGTGCCCGGTTTTATCTCTACGGACAAGGTGAGCGGTGATGTCACCAACCTGGGACGTGGAGGGTCGGACTATACCGCAGCGGTGATAGCGGCAGCGCTGGATGCAGAGGTGCTGGAGATATGGACGGATGTGGACGGATTTATGACGGCCGATCCGCGCGTCATCTCCACGGCCTATACAATTAATGAACTGAGCTATGTAGAGGCCACCGAGCTGTGCAACTTCGGAGCCAAGGTGGTGTATCCGCCTACCATCTACCCTGTGTGCCACAAGAATATCCCTATCTGGATAAAGAATACGTTTAACCCTCAGGGAACAGGTACCGTCATCAAGCAGAAGGTATCCGATCCGCACAGCAAGGCCATCAAGGGTATCTCTTCTATCAATGACACCAGTCTGATTACGGTACAAGGTCTGGGTATGGTTGGCGTAATCGGTGTGAACTACCGGATATTCAAGGCGTTGGCAAAGAATGGTATCAGCGTGTTCATGGTGTCGCAGGCATCTTCGGAGAATTCCACCTCCATCGGTGTGCGCAATGCCGACGCCGACCTGGCCTGTGACGTACTGAACGAGGAGTTTGCCAAGGAAATAGAGATGGGAGAAATCTCTCCCGTTCAGGCGGAGAAGGGACTGGCCACGGTAGCCATTGTAGGTGAGAATATGAAGCATACGCCGGGTATTGCAGGCAAACTGTTCGGAACCCTGGGACGCAACGGTATCAGCGTGATAGCCTGTGCCCAAGGAGCGTCCGAGACAAACATCTCGTTTGTGGTAGAGTCTCGCTTCCTGCGCAAGTCGTTGAATGTCATACATGACTCCTTCTTCCTCTCCGAATATCAGGTACTGAACCTCTTCATCTGCGGCATCGGTACGGTGGGTGGCAGTCTGATAGAGCAGATACACAGCCAACGCTGGAAGCTGATGCAGGAAAACGGACTGCAACTGAATGTGGTGGGCATTGCTGATGCCTCCAGAGCCTTGTTCTGCCGTGAAGGCATCGAACTCTCCAACTACCGTGATGAGCTGAAGGCGAAAGGGAAGGAAAGTTCGCTGGATACGCTGCGTAGCGAAATCATCGGCATGAACATCTTCAACTCGGTGTTTGTTGATTGCACGGCCAGTGCCGGTGTGGCTTCGCTGTATCGCGACCTGCTGTCGCACAATGTTTCCGTGGTGGCTGCCAACAAGATTGCGGCTTCATCGGAATATGAAAACTACCGTGAACTGAAGCAGATAGCCCGTCAGCGTGGTGTGAAGTATCTGTTCGAGACCAACGTAGGTGCGGGACTGCCCATCATCAATACCATCAACGACTTGATACACAGTGGCGACAAGATACTGAAGATTGAGGCGGTGTTGAGTGGCACGTTGAACTATATATTCAACAAACTGAGTGCCGACGTACCCTTCAGCCGTACCATCAAGCTGGCGCAGGAGGAACGCTATTCCGAACCCGATCCGCGCATCGACCTGAGCGGTACGGACGTAATCCGCAAACTGGTGATTCTGGCCCGTGAGGCAGGCTATCGCATCGAGCAGAGTGATGTAGAGAAGCATCTCTTCGTGCCCGACGACTTCTTTGAAGGTACGCTGGAGAACTTCTGGCAGAAGGTACCTGCATTGGACGCTGACTTCGAGGCGCGGCGGCAGGTACTGGAGGCTGAAGGAAAGCGTTGGCGCTTCGTGGCTCGTCTGGAGGATGGCAAAGCATCCGTCGGACTGCAAGAGGTGGATGCCACGCATCCCTTCTACGGTCTGGAGGGTAGTAACAACATCATCTTGCTGACCACCGAACGATACAAGGAATATCCGATGATGATTCAGGGGTATGGAGCCGGTGCCGGTGTGACGGCTGCCGGCGTGTTTGCCGACATCATGAGCATAGCCAATGTGTGATGCTGATAAATAGAGGAGGGGAATGAGATGAAGCATATCATCATACTGGGCGACGGCATGGCTGACTGGCCGGTAGAAGAATTGGGAGGCCGGACGCTGCTGCAGGCGGCACATACACCCTATATGGACAAACTGGCTCGGGAGGGGCGTAACGGACGTCTGGTGACGGTGGCTCCGGGATTCCATCCGGGCAGTGAAGTAGCCAACATGTCGGTGCTTGGATACGACTTGCCACGTGTGTACGAAGGACGCGGGCCGTTGGAAGCGGCCAGCATCGGCATCGATTTGCAACCGGGTGACCTGGCCTTGCGCTGCAACATCATCTGTGTACAGGATGAGAAAATCAAAAATCATTCGGCTGGTCACATTACGACGGAAGAGGCCGATGTGCTGGTGCGCTATCTGCAGGAACAGTTGGGAGATGAGCGGGTACATTTCTATACCGGAGTACAGTACCGGCATCTGCTGGTGATAAAGGGGGGAGACAAACACATTGTCTGCACACCGCCTCACGATGTGCCGGGACAACCTTTCCGCCCGTTGCTGGTGAAGGCCGAGAACGATGCGGCGACGGAAACGGTATCGTTGCTGAACGAGTTGATTCTGCGTTCGCAGGAGGTGCTGAAGGACCATCCGCTGAACCTGAAGCGCATCCGTGAAGGCAAAGATCCGGCCAACAGCATCTGGCCTTGGGGCGGAGGCTATCGGCCTCGGATGGATTTGCTGGGCGAAAGATTTCCCCAGGTAAAGTCGGGCTCGGTCATCTCTGCCGTAGACCTGATACGGGGTATCGGTTACTATGCAGGCTTGGACCGGTTGGACGTAGAGGGAGCAACCGGTCTGTACAATACCAACTAC
>SAMEA3663248__coassemble_93_pt1 | contig 37255 bp, 27 predicted proteins | sample SAMEA3663248__metabat2_low_PE_023 | metagenome-assembled genome bin SAMEA3663248 (sample SAMEA3663248) | pig gut metagenome | biome: pig gut; feature: pig-associated habitat; material: faeces | place: China | collected 2013
GATTGCGAACCCGACGTAGCCCAGCTGGAGTCCCTACTCTGTAGCAAGGGGAAGCGGGTATTGGTCAAGCTCTCTCCCATGCTGGACCTTAGCCAAGCCCTACACACCCTGAAGCACGTAGAAGAGGCACACATCGTGGCCAGCGACGGCGAGTGCAAGGAACTGCTCCTGATGCTGAACGGAACAGTCACCCCGTCCGCCGACGACGTACCCATCTGTTGCATCGACCTGCCGCGCCTCCTGCCCGACAATCCCTCCCTCGTCAGCAACCGCCCCCTCCCCTTCCGCTTCACCCGACGCACGGAGCGAGAAGTGGCCTGCCCCTATGCCGATGTCCTCAGACAGTATCTCTACGAACCCCATGCCGCCCTGCTGAAGGCGGGTGCCTACCGCAGCCTGACGCAACGTTATGAGGTGTCCAAGCTGCATCCCAGCAGCCATCTCTACACCTCTGACACGCTGATAGCCGACTTCCCCGGCCGTTGTTTCCGCGTCCTTCGTTGTCAAGGATTTTCCAAGAAGGAGATAAAGGCTCTCCAAGCCTCTGTCTCCCGCGCCAACCTCACCGTCCGCAACTTCCCCGCTACCGTAGCCGAGCTGCGCCGCAAGCTGAAGCTGGCCGAAGGAGGCGACCTTTACCTTTTTGCCACTACGCTGAATGACAACAGCAAAGCACTGATACTATGCCAGAAAGCATAAGAAGATGCATTGAATTACCCAAACCGAAGCAAGCCTCTCCATTGCGACAAGCCACTTCCTTTCATCCTACAGATTCAAGTCTGTAACATAAGCCAAAATCGGGTTTAAAACCTCCTGTCGAAAAGTTTTAAAGAACAAGGGCAGAAGTTTTAAACCTTTTGTGCAGAAGTTTTAATGCTGTCGGCAGGATGTTTCCAACCTCTCTTGTTGCGCTTAGGTGTCAAGATTCGTTCACACTCACAGGACGACCGTTTCAAAAATCCTCTCTTGTAGCAAGCGATTCACGAAAAAAATGCCTACATTTGCCACTGACAATCCCTAACGACAGATATGAGCGAAGAAATCAATACCCCGAAAGACGAATTAGGCAACGAGATGCCCAATCCCGACACTGAAAACCATTCCGACTACAAGCCGGCCGACACCAAGGATGTAGGCGCAAAGCATCAGCTGAGCGGCATGTATCAGAACTGGTTTCTGGACTATGCCTCGTATGTCATACTGGAACGTGCCGTACCCCACATCATGGACGGACTGAAACCGGTGCAACGCCGCATCCTGCACACCATGCGCCGCATGGAGGACGGACGTTACAACAAGGTGGCCAACATTGTGGGCGAAGCCATGAAGTTTCACCCACACGGTGATGCCTCCATCAAAGACGCACTGGTACAACTGGGTCAGAAAGACCTGCTCATCGACTGTCAAGGTAACTGGGGAAACATCCTGACGGGTGACGACGCTGCCGCCGCCCGATACATCGAGGCCCGCTTGACCAAATTTGCCCTGGACGTGGTGTTCAATCCCAAGACCACCGAATGGCAGTTCTCCTACGACGGCCGCAACAAAGAACCGGTGACGCTACCCGTCAAGTTCCCGCTGCTGCTGGCCCAGGGTGTGGAGGGCATCGCCGTGGGCCTCTCCTCTAAGATATTGCCACACAACTTCAACGAGCTGTGCGAAGCAGCTGTCAAGTACCTGCACCACGAAGAGTTCCGCCTCTATCCCGACTTCCAGACGGGAGGCAGCATCGACATCAGCAAGTACAACGACGGCGAGCGGGGCGGCTCCGTGCGCGTGCGTGCCCGCATTGAAAAGGTAGACAACAAGACCCTGGCCGTGAAAGAGATTCCTTATGGCAAGACGGTGGCCACTGTATGCGACTCCATCGTGAAGGCCAGCGAGAAGGGGAAAATCAAGATACGCAAGGTGGAAGACCTGACATCGGGCAACGTAGAGATATTGGTACACCTGGCCCCAGGTGCATCGAGCGACAAGACCATCGATGCCCTGTATGCCTTTACCGACTGCGAGATAAGCATCTCGCCCAACTGCTGCGTCATCGACGAGCGAAAGCCTCACTTCCTCAACGTGAGCGACGTACTGCGCAAGTCGGTGGACAACACACTGAACCTGCTGCGACGCGAACTGGAGATACGCAAGAACGAACTTCTGGAAAGCCTGCACTTCGCCTCGCTGGAGAAGATATTCATCGAAGAGCGCATCTACAAGGACCGCGAGTTTGAAGAGGCCAAGAACATGGATGCTGCCTGCGAGCACATCGACAACCGCCTCACTCCCTACTACCCCTCGTTTGTGCGTGAAGTGACCAAGGAAGATATCCTGAAACTGATGGAAATCAAGATGGCCCGCATCCTGAAGTTCAACTCGGACAAGGCGGAAGAGTTGATTGCCCGTCTGAAGAACGACGTGGAGGAGATAGAGAACCACCTGGCCCACATCGTAGAGTATACGGTAGAGTGGTTCCGTATGCTGCAGGAGAAGTACGGCAAGCAGTTCCCCCGCCGTACTGAACTGCGCAACTTCGACGTCATCGACTCGACCAAGGTCATCGAAGCCAACGAGAAACTCTACATCAACCGCGAAGAGGGCTTCATCGGCACCAGCCTGAAGAAGGACGAGTTTGTGGCCAACTGCTCGAACATCGACGATGTCATCCTCTTCTTCCGCGACGGACGCTATATCATTACTCCCGTAGCCGACAAGAAGTTTGTGGGGAAGAACATCCTCTATGCCAACATCTTCAAGAAGAATGACAAGCGCACCATCTACAACGTAGTGTACCGCGACGGCAAGGAGGGTACCTACTACATCAAGCGGTTTGCCGTGACAGCCATCGTGCGCGACCGCGAGTACGACCTGACACAAGGCACTCCCGACTCACGCATCGTATACTTCAGTGCCAACCCCAACGGTGAGGCCGAAATCATCAAAGTGACCCTGAAACCCAACCCGCGCATCCGTCGCATCATCTTCGAGGAGGACTTCAGCCTGGTGAACATCAAGGGACGGCAGGCCATGGGCAACATCCTGACCCGTAACCCGGTGCACCGCATCGCCCTGAAGCAGCGGGGCGGCTCTACGCTGGGCGGACGCAAAGTGTGGTTCGACCGCGATGTGCTCCGCCTTAACTACGACGGACGAGGCGAGTTCATCGGCGAGTATCAGAGCGACGAACGCATTCTGGTGGTGCTGGAGAACGGTGATTTCTACACCACTAACTTCGATGTGAACAACCACTACGAGGACAACATACGCATCCTGGAGAAGTACGACCCCAACAAAATATGGACAGCCGTGCTCTACGATGCCGACCAGCAGAACTATCCCTACATCAAGCGGTTCTGCTTCGATGCCACCACGCGCAAGCAGAACTACTTGGGTGACAACAGGCACAACCGCCTGGTGCTGCTGACGGACGAGTGCTATCCGCGTCTGGAGGTGGTATTCGGCGGGCACGACCACTTCCGCGAGCCGATGGTGATAGAGGCCGACGAGTTCATCGCCGTCAAGGGCTTCAAGGCCAAGGGAAAACGTCTGACCAACTATACCATCGAGACCGTCAACGAACTGGAACCGACCCGACAGCCGGAGCCACAAACAACTGCCGAAGAGCCCCAAGAGGAGGCCGAGATACTGGATCCCGACCACGGTAAGAGCGAGAGAGACATACTGGACGAACTGACGGGACAGATGAAACTATTTTGACATACCTAACATGAAGAAGAAGATATTGTCACTGCTCCTGATTGGTTGGCCGGCCCTGCTCATGCTGGCACAACAGACGATGCGACCCGACTCGACCGACCAGACACGCTACCTCACCCGCACCACAATGTACGGTGTGGGCTTCACCAACGTATTCGACACCTATCTGTCACCGCAGGAGTACAAGGGGGTAGACTTCCGCATCGCCCGCGAAAGCATGCGCATGACGCGGCTCATGGGGGGCAACGTGTCGCAACAGATTTTCTTCCAGGCCGACCTTGGCTACACCCACAACCGGGTGGACAACAACAACACCTTCTCGGGACTGGTCAACTGGAACTATGCCTTGCACTACAACTTCCGCCTCACCCCCCAGTTCAAGCTGCTGGCCGGTGGCATGGCCGACCTGAACGGAGGCTTTGTATACAACCTGCGCAACGGCAACAACCCTGCCCAGGCACGTGCCTACATCAATGTGGGAGCCTCGGGCATGGCCATCTGGGACCTGCGAATCAACCATCGTCCCCTCACCCTGCGCTACCAGCTGAACCTGCCGCTGGCCGGTATCATGTTCATGCCCAACTACGGACAGTCCTACTACGAGATATTTACGCTGGGCCATTGGGACGGAGTGGTCAACTTCACCTCGCTCCACAACCAGCCCTCGCTACGGCAACTGCTGACGGCCGACCTGCAGCTGGGACGCACCACCCTGCGCCTCGCCTACCTGTGGGACGCACAACAGGCGAAAGTCAACGAAATCAAGACCCACACCCACTCACACGTCTTCATGGTGGGAGTCGTCAAACATCTGTATCTGATAAGAAGATATATCACCTACCTCCGCCACACCCTGTGGATGCTGACCATGGCGCTGGCCACCGTCGGCTGTATCCGCGAAGATGAGTTCAGCAACACCCCGCAGGGCAACTTCGAAGCCTTGTGGAGCCTCATGGACGAGCACTACTGCTTCTTCGAATACAAGCAAATAGACTGGAACGAAGTGCGCGACCGCTACCAGCCACTGATTACGGCCGGCATGAGCAACGACGGTCTGTTCGAGGTGCTGGGCAACATGCTGGCCGAACTGAAGGACGGACACGTCAACCTCTACTCCTCGTCCAACACCGCCCGCTACTGGAACTGGTATCTCGACTACCCGCGCAACTACAACGAGGCACTGATAGAGCAGTACCTGGGCCGTGACTACCGCATCGCCGGCGGAGCCAAGTACCGCATACTGGAGGACAACATCGGATACATCAGCTACGAATCGTTCTCGTATGGCATCGGTGAGGGTAACCTGGACGAGATACTCTCCTATCTGGCCGTATGCAACGGCCTCATCATCGATGTACGCAACAACGGAGGGGGCAACCTCACCTATGCCACCCGTTTCGCCCAGCGCTTCACCAACGAGAAGGTGCTGACCGGCTACATCCAGCACAAGACGGGCAAGGGGCACAACGACTTCTCCGAGCCCACCCCCATCTACACCGAACCTTCCAACAGCATACGGTGGCAGAAGCCGGTAGTGGTACTGACCAACCGTCACTGCTACAGTGCCACCAACGAGTTTGTCAACGCCATGCGCTGTTTCCCCAACGTCACCCTGCTGGGCGACAAGACGGGCGGAGGCTCCGGCCTTCCCTTCAGTTCGGAGCTGCCCAACGGATGGGGAGTACGCTTCTCGGCCAGCCCCCATTTGGACGCACAGAAGCAACATATAGAGTTCGGCATCGACCCTCACATACGGGTAGACATGGAGAAGGATGACGAAGAGAGGGGCGAAGACACCCTCATCGAAGCGGCCCGACGTTACCTGAATCAATAGCTTCCGCACCCCATCAACAGCTTTTCTTGCACAAAGAATTGGTAGTACAAGAAAAACTTGCTATCTTTGCCCACGGATTCAACGCATCCACCTGCGCATGTGGCGTAATTGGCAGCCGCGCCAGACTTAGGATCTGGTGTCGTAAGACGTGTAGGTTCGAGTCCTATCATGCGCACCACGAACAGGGGAGTACTCCATCCACTCGTCATCGGGTCATTGGAATGCTCCCCTGCTTGTTTATCATTAACCTCACGTACTTCTATGCCAATCCGATAAAAATCTTACAGATTACAGATAACAGTTATTTTTTGAGATGCAGTTTAGCAACTCCATTTTCAAAACTGTTATCTGTAAGAACTGTAAGAATCCACTCGTTTTTCACACGCTCTCCCGAGGAAAAACATTTTTCTACACGAGATGAAAGAAATGACAGGCCGCTTCGCGACGAACGGCCAATCAGCACTTCTGCATCAGACGCTCTTTGATGGTGCCTGTATAGGTGCGTGACACAGGCACCGTTTTGTCTATGCCAAACAGTTGTAGCCGGCCATTGGCAGCATTGCCCTCCATAGCCACCACAAAGTTCAGATTGACGATGAAGGCCCGATGACACTGCAGCATGTAGTCCGCCTCTGCCAGACTCTCGCGAATCTGCTTCAGCGTGATACGTAGCGTGGTATGGCGCGGCTCACCGTCGTACATGTAGCAGATGTCGGCATAGTTGGCCATCGACTCCACATAGATAAGCGCCGAAGGCTTCACCTCCAACACAGCATTATTGGCATTGCCCACCAGGCGGCAGCAAGGTTCCTCCTCTCCATCGGACACAGCCTCCTCCGGATGCTCGTCCATCCGTTCCTGCCGCTCCTCTAACAGTGCATTGATAGCCCGCATATCGTCCAGCTCGTGACTCAACACCTGATTCTTGTTAATGAACGTCTTGAACAGGAAAAGGTATATGGAGAGGGAGGAGACGTAGTAGCAGAAGTAGGAAAAATGATAGAAGGAGAAGTGTCCCTGATAGGTCCAGCCGAATCGGATGTTCTCCTGCAGCAGCACCCCATTGAATGTGGTAAGGAAGGCCGAGAGTATCGGGATGTTGACAAGTGACAGGACCAGCTGGTTGCGGTTAAGCGTGCGCAAAGGCAGATGCCCCTCGGTAGGTAGCCGCAGCAGATAGTTGACCACGATGAGCGACACCATGCTGCCGGCGAAGATGATGGGCATCTCTCCTGCCAGGAACCACCATTTGTTGGTATGGATGTGGTCAATGCCAAAAGGCTGGACAATAGCCAAGAAAACAGAGGCTATCAAAGAGACGGAGGCCGCGTTGCAAGCCAGAGTAGTGAAAGCTGGTTTCATAATTATACACAGAGATTTCGTAATTCGTTGCACAAAAGTAGCTGATTCTGAAAAGACTGCCAATTGCAAGGGACGAATTGACAGGCCGCAGGGACGAAAAGCGACCGTCCGCCGTCCGTCCCTCACCCTCTGCACCTGTTCCCTGCCGTTGCTACGCATCCCCCTGCGTCCGTCGTACATCCCCAGCTATTGTACATCCATTCGAGCCTCTCTACATTTGCCCCAACAAACCATAAAATTTCGTATGTATGATGATGAAGAAAATGTGTATTGGCCTGTTGATAGGATTGTTGATAGGCAACTTGCTGTCGGCGCAAGAGACATTGACAAACGACAGTATCAATTGTTTTGTCCGCACGGATGAAGTGACGGTGAAAGCAAGCCTCCCCAAGACGAAGATGAAAGGCGATGCCCTGGTAACCCGCATCGAAGGTACCGTGTTGCAGACGGCAGGCAATGCCGAAGAGATGCTGGCCCGTGTGCCCGGCATGATGCGAAAGGGCGAATCGCTGCAGGTCATCGGCAAGGGCGAACCTGTGTACTACATCAACGGGCGCAAGGTACAGGATGCCAGCGAGCTGCGTCGCCTGCAAAGCAGCGACATCAGAGAGGTAGAGGTAATCAACGCCCCGGGAGCCGCCTATGATGCCAGCGTACAGGCCGTGGTGCGTATACGCACCCGCAAAGGACAGGGAGAGGGATGGAGCGGACGATTAGAAACCAAGGACGAGCAAGCCATCCGATACGACAATAACGTGTTCACTGCCTCGGCCGACCTGAACTACCGGCACGGCAGCATCGACCTGTTTGGCGGATTGAACTACCAATACCTGCACCTGGACCGCTACGTGTCCGACAGAGAACAGTACACCTATACGCCGCAGACCACCTATCACCAGAAGGGACGGTTCGAAGCCTCGGAACAGATAAGTCAGCTGTTCGGCAACGTGGGGGCCAACTGGCAGATTGACGAACACAACTCGGTGGGCGTGAAGGTGGAACGTGGAACACACCTGCACAACCACTTTCAGTCGAGAGCCACAGACGAGTTCTTTCGCAACCAGGCTCTGGAGGAGCAGCTGACCTCCGTCAGCAACTACGACCGCCGCCATCCGGACAGCTGGCTGGTCAATGCCTATTACAACGGGCAGATAGGAAAGTGGGAGATTGACTGGAACATAGACCACTACCAATCGGGCAACCAGACCGACAACGACGTGGAAGAGACCGACCGGCAGGGCACACGCCAACTGACTTCGATGAACGATGCTGACAACCGCCTGTGGGCCACCCGACTGATGGCTTCCCACCCGATAGGAAGGGGCAATCTGACGTTGGGAGGAGAGCTGAACCGACTCCGCCGCGACAACCGTTATGCCATCAGCTACGATGCCATCAGTGACAACCAGTCGACCGTCAAAGAGGACCTCAGTGCCCTCTTTGCCGAATACAGCTTCCCACTGGCCTCCATCGGCCTGCTGAACATGGGGTTGCGTTACGAGCACAGCTACTTCGAATATCAGGACCTGATGGACAAATCAGCCTCGCTGAAACGGCCTACGGACCACCTGTACCCTTCGCTCTCGTTAGCCACACGCATCGGCCTGGTACAGGCAGCCCTGAGCTACACTGCCAAGACTCGCCGTCCCTCGTACCAGCACCTGCGCAGCAACATCGAGTACATCAGCCGCTACTCACTGCAGACGGGTGACCCGACACTGAAGAACGAAAGCAGCCAGAACCTGCAACTTAACCTGCGATGGAGGCACCTCTCCCTCTCTACAGGCTACGAGCGCATCAGCAACGGCATCTTCGACTGGACACGCCTCTACGACGAGCAGGGCACCGTGCTTTTCTACATGGCCAACTTCTCGCGCCCGCTACACCGTTACATCCTATTTGCCAACTATGCACCCACCGTAGGATGCTGGAGTACCAGCAACACGGTGGGAGTCGTCAAGCAACAGCTCACCTTCGAACTGGAGGATCCACGCACAGCCTCCGGCCAGCGGAAGGTTTCGTACAACAAGCCCATGTTCATCTTCAACTCCAACAACGCCTTCCGGCTGCCTCACCAATGGACGGTGGAACTGAACTCCGAGTTCTACACCCGCTCACACTGGGGAAATGCCGAACTTCTGAGCCACTTCTGGAACCTAAGTGCTGTGGTGCAGAAATGCTGGCTGAAGGAGAACGCCCTCTGCCTGCGCCTTTCGGTGGACGACATCTTCCGTACAGCCGAACAGACCGTAGGGTTGGATTTGGGCAACTACACCCTGCGCCAGACCCACAACAACGGCAGCCAGCGCACCCTCTATGCCCTGCAACGGGTGAACGTGAGCCTGCGATATACCTTCAACGCCACCAAGAGCAAGTACAAAGGGACAGGTGCAGGCCAAGAGGTCATCCAACGGATGTAGCGCACGGCATCCCTCGTAAGCAGCCCCTGACAGCCACCGTCAACCTATACCATAAAAAAGAGGAGGAGTAACAGCACATTCACCCCAATGACACAACCGAACCCGCGGAAGAGCCAACGGCGGAGGGGGCTGCCGCCACCTGCAAAAAAGAGAGCATAGCACAGGTTGACGGCAATGTTGCTGACAATGGCCTGCATGGTACAGGTTGCCACCAGCGAAACCGGTACGCTGCCTGTTCCCTGCAGCAGGTTGAGGATAAAAGGAGTGATGTCGCTGAATCCGGCAATGAACGAGAGCAGGTTCAGACCTCCCGTGCCGGCATAGAGCAAAGTGTAGTGTGTGACAAAGGTGAACACCACAAACAAAACGGCAAATATCAAGGCCACCTTGAACTCCAGCGGGTTGCTGCCGTCCTCGGCCTCATCTCGCTGGGCTGACAACGCCCTGCGCTTGTGGCGGAGATGAAACAGCCAGCCAATGGCCGCTGCCACCAGCGACATGAAGAGCAGATAGGGATAGAGCACCAGCAACGTGGAGCGGCTGAAGATGCCGGTCAGTATGAGGAAACGGAGGAACATCATGCTGACAGCCATCAGCATGGCAGCCACATACTCAGGTGCATCCTGAGCCGAAGCCTGCCTGCCCTTGCGAGCCAGCACAGAGATGGTGGCCGTGCTGCTGTACAGCCCTCCGACGATGCCTGATACCAATATGCCCGATTGACGGAAGACGTAACGCTTCAGCAAATACGAAAGATAAGAGATGCCGCTCACCACCACCGTAGCGAGCCAAATGCTGTAAGGCGTCAGGCGAATGCCTGGAATCAGTTCTTTGTCCGGCAGGATAGGCAAGATGATGCCACTGATAGCCAGGAACTTGGCCAGCGTTATCATCTCATCATTCTTCATGCGCTGCGCCAGTTCGGTGAAGGTATGCTTCAGTTCGGTGAAAAGCAGCACGGTGACAATCACCATGACGTAGAACCACGATGGCTGGGTATCGACAATGGGAGCGATGCAATAGGTGATGAGCGCAATGATGATAGTGGTCACACCAAAGACATGATACTGCATCTGTTTGACATAATAGTTCAGAGCCAACAGTATCCCTAACACAGCCCCACCTCCCAAGAAGAGGCTATACCGGTTCGGGTCGAGAATGTAAAGCAGATAACCCAATATGCCGATGAATGTAAAGGTACGGTCGGTGCCGAACTGCGTCGTCTCTCCCTCGCGTTTCAAACTGATCTTACGCTGCGACAAGCCGATGAGCAGAGAGAAGAGCGTGACCAATACAAAGGTGACCAGCTCCCGCGGCAGGTATTCATACAATTTCTCCATCTTGCTATCCTTTCATCGTTAGTTAGTCAAGTTCGGATCTGTTGGAAATGGATGAGTGAAGTCACCCTTTCCAAGCACGGTAAGGCAGCTTCATGAGATGCGAATTGTAATAACGCACATCGCCCGTCACCTCCTCACCGATAAAGTCAGGCTTCACGAAGGGCTCATCTTCCGAGGTCAGTTCCACCTCGGCCACAATCAGCCCCTCGTTGTCGCCATAAAATTCGTCCACCTCGAAGGTGTGTTTCCCGCTAGGCACCAGATAGCGCATCTTGTCTATCACGCCCGGTTCACATAGCTTCATCAGTTCTTCGGCCTCGGCCAACGGCAACTCTTTCTCCCATTCATACCGACTGGTACCCGCAGCGTTGGAGGCACCTTTGATGGTAAGGTAACCCTTCTCTCCGCGAATGCGTACCCGCACGGTACGCCCGCGCGCACTACATATATATCCCTGCACGATGTGACTGGAAGAGACGGCCTTCGACTTGAAGTCGCCCGTCACCAAAAATTTCCGTTCTATCTCCTGAGGCATGGAAGCTGCTGCTATCAGTTGGCCATGAAGGAGTAACCGACAAACATGGCCACTACCAAAATGGCGGCCACTACGCAGATGATGGTAATCACCCGGTTGGCTTGCTGCTCTTCCTTCGCACTGTGTACCTGTTTTTTCTTATTCTTTCCCATAGTAATCTGTATTTTTAAAGTTCAATGCTTCTTAAACGACGAGCAAAGTAAAAAGAAAATCGGGAAGAATCCAAACGAAAAGTCAAATACTTTGCTCGTTCCCGCTTGTTGGGCCTCTATCGGGCCAGCAATTGCTCTATCACGCGCGGATAATAGGTGTACTCCAGCTGATGGACACGAGCCGCCAACGTATCCGGCGTATCGTTGGACAAGACGGGACATCGCTGCTGACAGATGACGGCACCTTCGTCATATCGCTCGTTTGTATAGTGTATAGTGATGCCACTCTCCTGCTCGCCGGCCTCCAGCACAGCCTGATGGACACGGTCACCATACATACCCTTACCACCGAACTTGGGCAAGAGCGAAGGATGGATGTTGACCATCCGTTCAGGATAGGCATGCAGCACGTTATCCGGCACCCTGGCCAGGAAACCAGCCAGTACCACAAAGTCCACCTGATATGCACGCAACTTCTCCAATACAGGTCCGCCATCCTCCCAATCCTCTTTGGGAAGCCAGAAACAGGGCACCTGCAAGCGTTCGGCCCGCTCACGCACCAGTGCCTGACGGCGGTTTGTCAGAATCAGCGAGACAACGGCCGTCTCCCGCTGACGAAAATAGTGTACGATATTCTCAGCATTCGTACCGCTGCCAGAAGCTAAAATAGCTATGTTTTTTATCATAAACCCTCCTTTCGATGCACAAAACCGTGAAAAATGTGCAAAAAACTGCATTTAATTACGTAAATATTTGCGAGGAATGATAAATATTCATTCCTTTGCAGCGCAAAATTAAAGAAATAAAACTAATTATTAATTAAAAACTTAAAGTTATGTCTGAAATTGCATCAAGAGTGAAAGCGATTATCGTCGATAAATTAGGCGTTGAAGAATCTGAAGTTACAAACGAAGCAAGCTTCACGAATGATCTGGGAGCTGATTCTCTTGACACTGTAGAACTTATCATGGAATTCGAGAAAGAGTTCGGTATTTCTATCCCCGATGACCAAGCTGAAAAGATTGGCACTGTAGGTGATGCCGTAGCTTACATCGAAGAGCACTCCAAGTAATTTTATCCATATCTCGTAAACATGGAATTAAAAAGAGTTGTAGTAACAGGTCTTGGCGCCATTACTCCCATTGGCAACAGTGTTCCCGAGTTTTGGGAAAACCTTGTGAATGGGGTTAGTGGAGCGGGACCTATTACCCATTTTGACGCATCCCTTTTCAAGACTCAATTTGCATGCGAAGTGAAAGGCTTCGATGCGACCAAATATATGGACCGTAAGGAGGCCCGTAAGATGGACTTGTACACGCAGTATGCCATTGCCGTAGCAAAAGAGGCTGTAGGCGACTCGGGTCTTGACATCGAAAAAGAGGATCTGAACAGAATCGGCGTTATCTTTGGCGCAGGCATCGGCGGCATCCGCACCTTCGAGGAGGAGGCCGGCAACTATGCCATCAACGGCAAAGAGATGGGACCCAAGTTCAGTCCGTTCTTCATCCCCAAGATGATTTCGGACATCGCAGCCGGCCAGATTTCCATTCTGTACGGTTTTCATGGACCCAACTACGCCACTTGTTCTGCATGTGCCACCTCCACCAATGCCATTGCCGATGCCTTCAACCTGATTCGTCTGGGTAAGGCCAACGCCATTGTGACCGGTGGTTCAGAAGCTGCCATCGCAGCCTGCGGTGTAGGCGGTTTCAACGCCATGCACGCCCTCTCTACCCGTAACGACTCTCCGCAGACAGCTTCCCGTCCGTTCAGTGCCAGCCGCGACGGCTTCATCATGGGCGAAGGCGGTGGTTGCATCGTATTGGAAGAGTTGGAGCATGCCAAAGCACGTGGTGCCAAGATATATGCAGAAGTGGGCGGTGTAGGCATGTCAGCCGACGCACACCATCTGACCGCTTCGCATCCCGAAGGTCTGGGAGCCAAACTGGTGATGAAGAATGCACTGGAAGATGCCGAAATGAAGCCTGAAGAGATTGACTACATCAACGTACACGGTACGTCTACTCCTGTAGGTGACATCTCGGAAGCCAAAGCCATTCTCGAAGTATTCGGCGAACATGCTTACAAGCTGAACATCAGTTCGACCAAATCTATGACCGGCCACCTGCTGGGTGCTGCCGGAGCCGTAGAAGCCATCGCCAGCATCCTGGCCATCAAACATGGCATCGTACCTCCCACCATCAATCACGAAGAGGGCGACAACGACGAGAACATCGACTATGCCTTGAACTTCACGTTCAACAAGGCTCAGAAGCGCGAAGTGAACGCAGCCCTGTCCAATACCTTTGGTTTTGGCGGCCACAACGCTTGCGTCATCTTCAAGAAATACGCAGAATAATACGGTCGTGTTACGTAACCAAATAGACAAAATAAGGCTCCTGTTCCGCAAGGATAGGGAGTCTTATTTTCGTATATATCGGATTCTGGGATTCTTTCCTCACGATATCCGCTTCTATCAGGAGGCATTACTCCACAAATCATCCACCATGCGCTCTGAAAAAGGGCGTCCCATCAACAACGAACGACTGGAATTTCTGGGCGACGCCATCCTCGATGCCATCGTAGGCGACATCGTCTACCGCCACTTTGAGGGCCGCCGCGAAGGATTCCTGACCAACACCCGCTCTAAAATCGTGCAACGGGAGACGCTGAACAAGCTGGCTGTGGAAATCGGCCTGGACAAGCTGGTGAAATACACTTCACGCTCTTCGTCACACAACAGCTACATGTACGGCAATGCTTTCGAAGCCTTCATCGGTGCCATCTACCTGGACCAAGGTTATGAACGGTGCAAGCAATTCATGGAGCAGAAGATATTGAAGCAGTACATCGACCTGGACAAAATGTCGCGTAAGGAGATGAACTTCAAGTCAAAACTGATAGAATGGAGCCAGAAGAGCAAGATGGAGGTCTCTTTCGAACTGATTGAACAGCTGCTGGACCGCGACAACAACCCCATCTTCTGTACCGAAGTGCGCATTGAAGGATTGCCGGCCGGCAACGGAACGGGTTACTCCAAAAAGGAATCGCAACAAAATGCCTCCCGCATTGCCTTGAAGAAGATAAAGAACGACGAGGCTTTCCGTCTAGAAATCTTACAGGCGAAAGAACGGAACCATACCCCTGACACACCAGAACAGCCCATCTCCGTCCCAAAGGAGTGTACAGACGAAACCAAAGGCCTCCCTAAAACAGAGAGTGTCATCATCCCCGAGACACCTTCTTCTGTAGAATAACATACATTTTGCCACCTTTTCTAGAAAGATAATATCTATTTGATACTTCTATTTTTTAAATAGGGCTCAGGTTGATTGTGTATTAAAAATAATGCTATACATTTGCAAACAGAAACCACAAATGAGCATTATTTATGAAAACAATTCACGCTATTGGCATGACCCTTTTACTTTTAGGAGCTCTTTGGAGCACCTATAGCCATCGACATTCCCTCTCCTCTGGCAGTACTTCGACCGGTGACGGTCAACGGTTGGAAACGCGCCTGCACAAACTGAATGGCCAGGACGTGTTGTCTCAGCTCCGGCTCAGGATGCAAGAAGAGAGTCGGAACATACTGAGCGTACTGCCCGTCGTCTACAACAACGATACCGTGATGTACATGGTCAGATATGACAATGAAGAGGGGTGTGAGTTCATCGCCGCCCAATCCGGCAGCCACACTTCACAGCCTTCCTATATCCCCTTGTCGAAACTGGATTTCTAATTCTCCGCGATTGAGGGAGTCTCGTCACAGAGCGGCAAGCAGGTTGCTGACGGCCGCCCGGTAGTTGGCCAACTTGCCGGTCTTATGGATGGTCTTGCGGGCCTTTCGGTCGCCATCGGGCAGCAGATACTCCCAGAAGTTCTTCATCTTGGTCAGCAGCTGCAGTTCCCCTCCTTGCAACTGTGCTTCGTAACGGGCATACACCTCGTCGTGCAGCTGTCTGACCTTTTGGGCCAGCTCTTCACCCGTCAGGTGTCTTCCTTCCCTATACTCCAGTGCCAAAGCCGGATTGGCCAACAGGCCGCGCCCTAACGCCAACCCTGCCAAGTGGGGGAACCGTCGTGTCATCTGCTCCATCTCTTCTACAGTACGCAGGTCTCCATTGTAATAAAGAGGGAGCCGGCACGCCTCGTAGAAGCGGGCAAAAGCCTCGATGTCCGGCTCTCCCTTGTACTGCTGCACACCCAGCCGGGCATGGACGATGAGGTGCGACAAGGGCAAAGTGTTGAGCAAGGGAAGCAAAGCCAACCCTTCGTCGGCACGCTCCCAACCCAAACGCATCTTTACTGAAAAGCGTACTTCGGGATATCCCTCAACCAGTGATGTCAGCAAACGTTCCACCTCATCAGGATAGGGCAACAGCCCCGCCCCGTTGTGACGGCGAGCCAGTGTAGGGAAAGGACATCCCAAATTGATGTCAACCTCTCGATATCCCCGCTCGACGAACAAGGGCATAATCCGACCGGCCGTCTCGGCATCAGGGGCTATCAGCTGCGGAATAAGCGGCACTTCCCGATTGTATTCAGGTTCCAGATCGCGCACATCTCTACGACGGCATTCTCCATGCTCTACACGTACGAAAGGAGTATAATAACGCTCCACGCCTCCGAACAGACGGGCGTGTGCCTGTCGGTAAGCGGCATCGGTATATCCCTGCAGCGGGGTGAAATGAATAGGTAAAAGGGTCTGTTGCATTGCAATGAACGGTTTGGTTAGTACGACAAATGTACACTATATTTCCGAAGTTCAAAGCCTTATTTGATTAAAATAGTGTAAAGCGTGCGGAAGATTGGCAGATAACTTATATTTTTGCAGCATGTTAGATTCTGCATACATCAAAAGGAAGAGGTCCCTTCTCCGCCGATTGGCAGGAGGAGTGTTGCTGCTGGTGCTGCTCTACTCGTGCGCCAGCATCGGACGTATAGAGGGAGGAGCCATTGACGAGACACCGCCGCGCTTCCTGTCGGGTACACCGGCTCCAGGCGCCTTGCGGGTAACCAAAAAGAAAGTCTCTATCGAGTTCGACGAGTTCATCAAGCTCGACAAGCCTGCCGAGAAGGTGGTTATCTCACCCCCGCAGGTACAGCAACCCGAGGTAAAAGCCAACGGCAAAAAGGTGGTCATCACGCTGCAAGACACGCTGAAGGCGAACACCACCTATACCATTGACTTCGGCGATGCCATTCAGGACAACAACGAAGGTAACCCCTTGGAGAACTTCACATACGCCTTCTCCACCGGCGAACGGCTTGACACGATGGCCGTATCGGGCACAGTACTCAATGCCGCCAATCTGGAACCGGTAAAGGGCATACTTGTGGGACTCTATGCCAACCTGAGCGATACGGCCTTTACCAAACTGCCGCTGGAGCGTGTGGGCCGTACCGACAGCCGTGGACGCTTCTCCATCCGTGGAGTGGCACCCGGCAGTTACCGCATCTATGCGTTGCAGGATGCCGACCAGAACTATTACTATTCGCAACCCACCGAAATCATCGCCTTCAACGACTCGCTCATCATCCCCACCAGCGAACGGCGGATGCGACAGGACACCGCATGGGTTGACTCGCTCACTATCGACTCCATTGCCGAGGTGGAATATACCCACTTCCTGCCCGATGACATCCTGCTGCGCTGTTTCAAGGAGCTTAGCTTCATCCACCGCCAAGTAAGGGCCGAACGTCAGACACCCGAGAAGTTCTCGCTCTACTTCACAGCACCGTCCGACTCACTTCCCCTGCTCAAGGGAGTGAACTTTGACGAACGGGATGCCTTTGTAATAGAGGACCTAACGGGACGCAAAGACACGCTACAATATTGGATAAAGGACACGCTGCTGCATCAGCAAGATTCGCTGCGTATGACGCTGACCTACCTCTTTACCGATAGTCTGAACCAGATAGTGCCGCGTACCGACACACTGACCGTGATACCCAAGCTGACCTATGCCAAACAGCAGAAGCAGAAAGAAGAGGCCAAGGAGAAGGAGAGGAAAGAGAAGGAAAAAGCCCGAAAGAAAAAGAAAGAGGAGGATGCCGATGAGGAGACAGAGAAGACCCTCTTCCTGCCGATGGAGGTCTATGCACCCTCAGCCATGGACATCTACGACTACATCACCCTCTCGTTCGAAGAGCCTTTGTCAAATCTCGACTCCACCGCTTTCCACCTGCAACAGAAGGTAGATACGCTGTGGCACGACATGTCCTTTGACCTGGAACGTGACTCGGCCGACCTGAAACGATACAACCTCTATGCCGACTGGAGCCCCGATGTGAGCTATCAGTTAGAGGTAGACTCGATGGCTGCTGTAGGCATCTACGGACTGCACACCGACAAGGTAAAGAAAGAGTTCAAGGCCAAGAAACTGGAAGAGTACGGACAAATCTTCTTCAACGTATATGGAGCCGACTCCATCGCCTTTGTAGAACTGCTGGATGCACAGGACCAAGTGGTACGCTCGGTATCTGTAGAGAACGGCCGGGCCGACTTCTACTACCTGAATCCAGGCAAGTATGGAGCCCGCCTGATCAACGACACCAACGGGAACGGGGTATGGGATACCGGCCTGCTGGCCGAACATCGACAGCCAGAAACTGTTTATTATTATCCGATGGTGCTGGAACTGAAAGCGAACTTCGACCTGACGCAGGAGTGGAACGTAACGCAGAAACCGACAGATAGACAAAAACCAGACGAACTTAAAAAACAAAAACCAGATGAAGACAAGAAAAACAAAAATAAGAACAAGAACAAGAACAGCAGCACCAGCAGCCGCCGTTAGCTTACGGCGGTTCTGTGCCATGCTCTCGGTAGGGATAATCTGTTTCATCGTTGCACCTGGGCTGCAGGCGCAGTGTACAGCCCGCAACGAGGCCTTTCAGAGCGGCGAGCACGTGATGTACGACCTCTACTTCAACTGGAAGTTTATCTGGAAGAAGGTGGGTCTGGCCAGCCTCACCACCAATGCCACTACCTACCGTTCGCAACCGGCCTTCCGCTTCAACCTGCTCTCGGTGGGTAGCAAGAGCAGCGACTTTTTCTTCAAGATGCGCGATACCCTGACGTGCTACGTCAGCGAACGGCTGGAACCGCTCTACTTCCGAAAGGCAGCCGAAGAGGGCAAGCGCCACACCGTGGACGAAGCCTGGTTCTCGTACGCCGACGGCGTGTCGCACGTCAAGCAACGCCGCACCTGGTACAGTCCGCAGCGCGAACCGCAAGAGATGGAGTATGAAGACAGCCGCTGCATCTTCGATATGCTCAGCATCCTGGCGCAGGCTCGCTCGTATGACCCCGCCGACTACAAGGTGGGAGACAAGATTCTATTCCCTATGGCTACAGGGCGTCGCGTAGAAGAGCAGACGCTCATCTATCGGGGCAAGGAGAATGTAGAGGCCAACAACGACACCACCTACCGATGCCTGGTCTTCTCGTTTGTGGAGTATAAAAAAGGAAAAGAACGTGAGGTCATCACGTTCTTTGTATCCGATGACAAGAATCACTTGCCCATCCGATTGGATATGTACTTGAACTTCGGTGCCGCCAAAGCCTTCCTGAAGAGCGTTCGCGGCAACCGCTATCCCATGACCTCTGTGGTCGAGGAAAAGTAATTTACGCTGCCAGCCTTATCGGTTCAGCTTCCACTCGCTGCCGTTCTTGCCGTCCTTGATTTCAAATCCCAGCGCGGTCAGTTCGTTGCGTATCTTGTCGCTCGTGGCCCAGTCCTTATTGGCCTTGGCCTTGGCGCGTTCCTCCAGCAACATGTCCACTACCTTGCCGAAGGCCTCTTCACGCCCCGCGTTCGAGCTGTTGTCCTCCTTCAACCCCAAGATGTCGAAACAGAAAAGGTGGAAGGTATCCTTCAGCACCTGCAGGTCGTCGACCGCGATGGTATCGTTGCCGGCCAGCAGGTTGTTCACCATCTTGGCACCGTCAAACAGGTGTGCGATGACGATAGGCGAGTTCAAGTCATCGTTCATCGCCTCGTAGCACTTTTCACGCAACGGAGCCACCTCCACCGTCGAAGCAGCAGCCGGCACTATCTTCTCCAGCCCGTGGATGGCATCCATCAGTCTGGCCAATCCCTTCTCAGCCGCCTGCAATGCCTCGTTGCTGAAGTCCACCGTACTGCGATAGTGTGCCTGCAGGATGAAGAAGCGGATGGTCATCGGTGCGTATGCCTGTGCCAGCTTTGCATGCGATCCGCTGAAGAATTCGTTCAGCGTGATGAAGTTGCCCAGGCTCTTGCCCATCTTCTGTCCCTCAATGGTAATCATGTTGTTGTGCATCCAGTAGTGTACCATGTCGTCACCTTGACTGGCCACCGACTGGGCTATTTCGCATTCATGATGCGGGAACACCAGATCCATGCCTCCGCCGTGGATGTCGAAGTGTGTCCCCAGATACTTGCGCCCCATCGCTGTACATTCGCAGTGCCAGCCGGGGAATCCGTCGCTCCAAGGCGAGGGCCACCGCATGATATGTTCAGGCTGTGCCCGCTTCCACAAGGCAAAGTCGGCAGGATTGTGCTTCTCGTCCTGTCCGTCCAGTTCGCGGGTCGTGTTCAGCACATCCTCCAGGTTGCGGCCCGAAAGCTTCCCATAGCGATACTTCTGATTGTATTTGTTCACATCAAAGTAGACCGACCCCTTGCTTTCATACGCATATCCGTTGTCCAAAATCTCCTTCACCAGCTGAATCTGCTCGATGATGTGTCCGCTGGCATGAGGTTCGATGCTGGGCGGCAATACGTTAAGTGCCTCCATTGCCTGATGGTAACGATTGGTATAGTACTGGGCCACCTCCATCGGCTCCAGCTGCTCCAGACGTGCCTTCTTGGCAATCTTGTCCTCGCCCTCGTCCGCATCGTGCTCCAGATGTCCCACATCGGTGATGTTACGCACATAGCGCACCTTGTAGCCCAGATGCTTCAGGTAGCGGAAGAGCAGGTCGAAAGTAATGGCCGGGCGGGCATGTCCCAGATGGGGATCGCCATAGACCGTCGGTCCGCATACATACATGCCCACGTGCGGTGCATGCAGCGGTTTGAAAGGTTCTTTCCGCCTATCTAAGGTGTTGTAGATAATCAGTTGTTGTTCCATAATACAGTGTTGTTTATTTGTTTAAGTGGTGCAAAAATAAGCATTTATAATGGATTAGATTCTCTCTTCCATGCTTTTTCTCAGGTATTCTCCCCCGTTTTGTCCTCTGCAGGCTACAGGGCGAACAATTTTTCCACCGCCACAGCCACCCCGTCCTCATCGTTCGTCAGGGTCACGTAGTCGGCAGCCTTGCGTACCGGTTCCTGCGCATTGGCCATGGCCACTCCCATGCCGGCAAACTCAATCATGCTAAGGTCATTGTATCCGTCACCCATACATACCATCTGCTCGCGCGTCAGTCCCAGTTCATCCATCAGCACCGCCAGCGAGCGGGCCTTGTCGATGCCCAGCGGTACCAGCTCCAGAAAGTAAGGCTCCGAGCGGTAGACACTGATCTGTCCTTGCAGGCGCAACGACAACTCGGCCTCGGTCTCAATCAGCCGTTCCGGATCTCCCACAATCAGGCACTTGGGCAACGGACGTGGAGCCGCCTCCAGAAAGTCGTCCACCACCCGTATCTCCATCCGGTTAAGGAAGGCCTCCTTCTGCACATAAGGGTCATCGGGACACTCCGTCAGGATATAGGCATTGTCATACGTCAGTATGGCCTGTCCATAGCGGTTGGCAGTGGCATACAGCACAGGCAGCACATCATCGGGCAACAGGTTCTTATAGAGCATCTGTCCGTTGCTCCAGTCTATTATCTCGCCGCCGTTATACGAGAGGATACAGCCGCCGTAGCGTTTCATCTGCAGCTTCTCGGCCAGCGGTGCAATGCCATACGTGGGACGTCCCGAAGCCAATACCAGCCGTACGCCGGTCTGCTGCAAGCGCAGCAAGGTATCGAGGTTACGGGTTGAAATCTCTTTTTTCGAGTTGGTCAGCGTGCCGTCCAGATCGAGCACAAGTAGTCGGTATTCTGCCATACGTATTGTTACTATAATGGATATCCAGCTTTCTGTTCTTTCGCAAATGGGATGCAAACATACGGTTTCTCGTGCACAAATCCAAATGCGGAGCCCTTATTCTCATCCGCTTTCCCCTTTGTATGTACCCTTTATAGAGAACGAAAAGAAGGCTTTTCTCCTTATCGTGTGCCCAAAGTTGTCGCAATCTCTCTTTTTTTTCAAGATTGCGACAACTTTGAGGCTATCCGTACCCACGGTCACACCCCTTCAACAAGCAGACAAAGGTCCGAAAAGATCAGAAGAGGAACACCCAAAATTTCTACTCCGTAAAAGCCTGTTTGTCCAATAAAGTTCGTATCTTTGCCCAAAATAAGGGGAAATCCTTATTTTAAAACATTGTGGATTAAAAAACAAGCATTCGCTATTATTTCGCGTTTAGCCAAGAGCCTCGGAAACTCAATTGGAATAAAAAGCACGACAATAATATGTGATGGGTGGCTCGTATTGTATAGCCCTCTTTCATACCAATAAGCGATGTACACGCAATATTGCGTGATGCAATCTTATGGTATGACCGGGGTTCCATTTCCGAGGCCACCCCGTGCTAAACGCGAGTAAGAAGGGCATCACGCTTTTCTTTTTGCGTTTGTGGACTGATAGTCGATTGCCTCAACAAAACAATCAAATCAGTTCAACACTATGGTATTCAACTCGTTCAGTTTCATTCTTGTTTATCCATTTCTATTTCTACTCTATTATGCCATTCCGGCCAAACGTTCCTTTTGGCGTAATGTGTATCTGTTGCTTGTCAGCTACTTGCTCTACATGCAGTTCTGCGCAGCATACGCGCTGGTATTGCTGAGTGTGACTCTAATCACTTACCTGTCAGCCAGACGGATAGCGGATTATCAGAAGAAGCATCGAAACGCCGGCACGCTGTTGAGCATCGGTGTGTGTCTTACACTGCTTCCTCTGCTCACCTTCAAATATTACAACTTCGTCAACGAAAGTTGCACCCATGTCTTGGATTTATTTCACATACACTTTGCCTTGCCAGGCCTCAACTGGGCGATACCCGTAGGCATCTCCTTCTTCACATTTCAGGCTTTGGGTTATTTATGGGATGTGTATTATGGGCGTATCCAAGCTGAAAGGAACTTCTGGCACTACGCTCTGTTCATTTCATTCTTCCCCTCCTTGGTATCCGGTCCCATCAACAAAGCTTCCTCCCTGTTGCCACAAATCGGGCAATCTCGCAAGTCATTCGACTATGAGAAGGCCGTACGAGGCATGAAACTGCTGCTATGGGGTATGTTTATGAAAGTTGTTGTGGCAGAACGGGTTACTTTGTATGTAGATACAGTATTCCCTCTGTACGAAAATTATTCAGGCATCACTTGTTTGGTAGCTTCCCTGCTATATACCGTGCAGATTTATGCCGATTTCGCAGGCTATTCATTAATGGCTATCGGAACGGGGAAGACATTGGGCTTCGACTTGGCTGAGAACTTTCATCGTCCCTATTTCTCGTACAGCATCACCGATTTCTGGCGCAGATGGCATATCTCCTTATCAACATGGCTGAAGGATTACATATACATTCCTCTTGGCGGTAGCCGATGCTCAAAAATCAGGAACTATGCCAACATCTTCATCACATTTCTGGTCAGTGGCATCTGGCACGGTGCCAACTGGACCTTTGTGATTTGGGGCATATGGCATGGTGTCTGCCAGGTGATAGAGAAAATACTGCATCAGCAGCAATGCCCTTATGGAGTCATAGGAAAAGCTGTTAAAATCTGTGTCACCTTCTTATTGGTAAATTTCGCTTGGATTATCTTCCGAATGCCCACACTTACGGATGCCTTCCGCATGATGAGCAGGATATCCGACACTTCCTCATGGGGTAGCCTTTACTTGCCGGAAAAGTCAAATACGCTGTTCATCATAGTCTCTGTCGGAGTGTTGATTATCAAGGATGTGACCGATGAGTATTTTCCCACGAAATACCGACTGTTCGACAACGGCAGTTCCTATGTTAGATGGCTTTCCTACACAGCGATTGTCCTAATGATTCTACTGACCGGTGTTCTGGATGCCGGACAATTTATTTATGCCAATTTCTAAAAGTCATGAAAAAGTTCTTATGTAAAGCGATGTGTCTGTTCGTCTGTATCTGGATAATTGACATACTGGCCGGGCAGATTTTCCCCTATCTGATATCCAATGCCAAAGGGGGAGATAACAAACGAAACAACTATATCTGTAACCAAACCTGTGAGGACATACTGATATTCGGTTCCTCCAGAGCCATCCATCACTACAATCCCACGCTTTTTACCGACTCAACAGGAGCAAGCTGCTACAATTGCGGGCAAAATGGGAATGGGATTATCCTCCATTACGGACGTCTGAAAATGATAGTGGAGAGGTATCATCCCAAATACATCATATACGACATAACACCTGGATTTGACTTGCTGGCAGGAGATGACAATCACAAGTACCTGAACTGGCTGAGAGCCTATTATGACAGAAACGGCATAGCTGAAATCTTTGAATCTGTAGATGCAATGGAAAATTATAAAATGATGTCCAATCTCTATCGCTACAACTCCAAGTTCGTACAAATCGTCAGCGACAACCTTATACCCATGCAGTCTGTAGGTATCAAGGGATTCCGTCCCTTAAAGGGCAATCTGGACAGCCTGAAAATCAATCGGCAGAGACAAGAAAGAAAAACAAACCCCAACTACGACCCGCTGAAACTGACATACTTCCAAAAACTGATTGAGATGACCCAGGAAAGCAGGCTCATTTTTGTCATCTCGCCGATATGGTACGGAATGGATGAAGCCACTTATCGGCCCATCAAAGAGCTGTGCGAAGCGTACCACATACCATTTTATAACTTCGCCAACTGCCCCCGATACGTGCATCATGACATCTATTTCAGGGACGGCTCCCACATGAATGCATACGGAGCAGACGAGTTCACGAAAAAACTGCTGTCAATCATTACTTCAGAACTCACATTACAATAATAAGAACTCGTTGGCGGAATTTTTATGTCCCTATCTCTGGAAATCAGTATTGGCGAAACTTAATTAATTGATGTATTGCTCGGTAAGTCAGTTGTTGGCTCCACTATTTCCTTATCATTCCCTTAGCATCCTGTTCGTTTCCTGTTCCTATAGTAAGGGAAACATAGGGGTGTACCTGTGGTCCGCCCTGAATGTTGTTCGCGATGATGCCTTGCGTGCGGGTTGGGCAGGCGCACAGGTCTACCCCTACAGTGAGGCCGTCGGATAAGGTGCTTTTCCTATAATTTTTATAAACAATTATTAAAGTTGAACAATTGACCGCGAACGCGAAAAATTGTTTTTGTAATTCGTTGTAAAATCAAATAGTTAAGATAGGCAACATTCAGTCATATTCTGAATGTGTTTCATGATACGACTGAATGTGATTCAGAATACGACTGAATGTATTTCATGATACGACTGAATGTAGCACTCTCCTGACCGTATGTTTTCCGCTGTCTATTTGTCCGGATATTTTACATTCTGCAGGCATGGTGCGTCCCCCTGTCAGCAGGTAGGGGCGGAACATTTTCCGCCCTCTCCCCGCCGGTAGTACCACTTCAAATTTTAAATTATTAACCCGTTGGCGGAATTAATTTAGTGCGTATTTAATTCTGCCAACGGGTTAATATAGTCAGATACCTAAAATCTGCATCATCTGATTGAAATCTGCATCATTTTCGGCTCAAATGATGCAGATTTTCCATTATGAGGCAGAAAACTGGAGAAAAACTTTTCGAGCCTCACCGAAGAATGACACACGTAGGAAGTAACTAATCATACGTCTTCGAAATATGATAGTATAGTTTTTATCGCTAAAAGTCGGAATTGTTTCCGACAAGCATTAAATTTGCAGCATTTTAAGAACAAAGATATGGTTGGATTATAGAATTCAGATTGGCGTATGGTTAAGGAACGCTAATGGGAGGAATTACATTCTTTAATTTTATATTTTTGTATTAAAAACAGATGACTGAATCTAATACCCTTGAGCAATGGATAAAGGACAAAGCACTTTGCTAATGGATTTCAACCGTTTTTTTCAGACCTACCAGCGTCGGTTCATCCATTTTGCATATACCTATACACACGATGAAGCGGCAGCGGAAGACATCGTAATGGAGGCGATGACGGATTACTGGGAACAAATGGCCGCTCCAAGTCACGTCACCAATGCACCGGCATACGTGCTGACTATGGTAAAGCACAAATGCATCGACTACTTGCGTCATCTGCAATATCACCAAAAGGTTTCTGATGAAATTACTCAACTGTATACATGGGAGCTCTCGACTCGTCTGAGCACCTTAGAGGAATTCGAGCCCGAGGAAATCTTCACAAAAGAGATTTTGGAAGTAGTTGAAGGAACCTTGCAGAAGCTGCCGGAACGGACACGGCAAATCTTTCTGATGAGCCGATACGAGAACCTAAGCCACAAAGAGATAGCTGACAGGCTGGAGATAACGACCAAAGGTGTGGAATTTCACATCGCCAAAGCGACAAAACTGCTGCGTGTGGCCTTGAAAGACTACCTACCGACTGCCTTGTTGTATTTTTATATAAATTAATCCGATATTTCACTAGGGATACATCCCTTTCATCCGTCTTTTTATTGAATTCATTTAAGAAGGTGTATATGGATAAAGATATATTATACCGCATGTTTGAAGGCATCGCTTCTGTAGATGAACTGAAAGCTATCAAACATTGGACAGAATCTTCTGAAGAGAATGAGAAGCAGCTGCATAAGGAACGCAAGCTGTTTGATGCCATGCTGCTGACCGCATCCGCAAAGGATGAGGGAAGCCGGACAAAAGCAACGGACACCCGACACAGGATGCCGGAATGGTTGAAGATAGCTGCAACAGTGGTCGTGACCGTCTGCATCACCTCGCTGTGCTTCTTCTGGAGTCGCCGTTCGGATGCGGAGCAGCTTGCCATGCATACCATCAGCGTGCCTGCCGGACAGAGAGCCCATCTGCAGATGCCAGATGGCACTGCCGTGTGGTTGAATGCAGGCAGCCGGATGCGTTACCCGCTCTCATTTATGGGCAAGGCCCGAGAGATTACGCTGGATGGTGAGGCCTACTTCGAGGTGCAGCACGACGACCGCATTCCCTTCATAGTCCATACCAAGGAGATGGACATTCAAGTATTGGGTACCACCTTCAACGTAGAAGCCTATACCGACAGAAATCTGTTCAGGACATCGCTGCTGGAAGGGAAAGTGAAGGTATCATCCCCTTCGGAGGATAAAGAAAGTGTAACCCTTGCCCCCAACCAGAAGATAGCCCTGCAGGAGGGACATTGGATTATATCGGAAATTGACGACCCCCAAGTGTTTCGTTGGCGCGAAGGACTATATTGCTTCAGGCAGAAGCGGTTTGCAGACATCCTGAAGGATTTGGAACGATACTACGACCTGCAGATTCGTCTGGAAAAGTCTGACATCGCCGACGTGGAGCTGACCGGCAAGTTCCGCATTGCCGACGGATGGGACTACGCACTGCAGATTCTGCAATATGACGTGTCGTTTACATACGTCCGTTCAAAAGAAGATAATATTATCTATATAAAGTAAACTGAGTTCTAACTTAAATTGTATTTGCCCATGAAGAAGCACCTAACAAACTGATGAACAAAAGAATGGCCAACAGGAAGGCCCATTCCTATTGGCCGGAGAAACTAACACAATTCAAAAATCGTATTAATTAACTATTTGCAAAGATATGAAAAACATTCCTTTGCCGGATTCATATTGTCTGAAAATCTCGGCAGCTAAAGTAATTTTTAAGAATCTGAGGATGTGGGGATTCATATGTATTCTTTTCTCTGCAATGAACGCCGCTTCTCAAAACGCTAAAGTAACGATACATAAACGCAATGTCCCACTGGAAGAGATACTGGAGGCCATAGAGTCGCAGACCGATTACCTGTTCATCTATAAAAAGGATGTGGACGTAAAGGTCATGCGCAGTATGGATGTGAATGCAGCACCGGTTTCCTCGGTGATGGAACTCCTGCTGGATGGCCAATCGGTAGACTACCGCTACGAGGGGAATCACATTATCCTGACCCAACGGTCCAACCTCCACACAGAAGCGAAAGCAGGCATACGTGGAGTGGTGACGGATGCGGCAGGCAATCCGCTGATAGGCGTCACGGTGCGCCTGAAAAGTGAGCCGAGAGGCACAACGACAGATGTGGACGGGCGGTTCCAGCTGATTGCCAAACAAGGAGACATCCTGATTGTCAGCTACATCGGATATGTGACACAGGAGGTTAAGGTAGGCAAGGCTGCACCGCTGCACATCTCATTGGCAGAGGATATTGCCCTGCTGGATGAGGTCGTCGTAATCGGCTATGGCTCTGTATCGAAGAAAGAGCTGACCAGTGCCGTATCACACATCTCTGGAAAAGACATGCTGAAAATAGGGAACGGCAATCCCGCCATGCAGATTCAAGGCAAAGTGGCCGGCGTAAATATCGACAATACCGCATCGGCCGACCCTAACGGTTCGACCAACATTCAGATTCGCGGTGTCGGTTCGCGATCGGCCGGCTTGGGACCGCTGGTCGTCATCGACGGTGTACCGGGAGGCAGTCTGGACAATGTCAACGAGAACGATGTGGAGTCCATCGACATCCTGAAGGATGGTGCGGCATCTGCCATTTATGGCACGCGCGGCTCCAACGGAGTGATTGTCATCACGACCAAAAAAGGTCAGGCTGACGGCAACGTGCATACCTCCTATTCCGGCTTTCTCAACATCGCCACCCCGATTACCGAACTGGAAGTACTGAGCGCAGATGAGTTCAGGAAATACAAGAGAGGGGATGATTACGGTGCAGACACGAACTGGTTTGACGAGATTACCAAGACGGGCATTTCGCATAGCCATACCCTCCAGATATCCGGCGGCAACAGCAAAAACAGCTACAAAGGAACCATTGATGTGAAGAACAGTGAAGGTATAGACCTCCGTTCGGACAAGAAGGAAGTAGGCGCACGCCTTACGCTGAACCATACAGCCAAGAACGAGCTATACAACATTGTCGTAAACGTGGCTCCACGCACGGTGAAGTACAACGACTCCGACTACAGCGTATTCTGGACAGCCCTGATGGTAAATCCGACCATTCCTGTCAAGAATCCGGACGATCCCTCGAAATACTACAAGCTGACGGGATGGGATACATACAATCCGGTAGAGACACTTCGTCTGGACGAGAGTGGAGGCGAAAAGAAACTGTTGAACTGGGACGGCACCTTCAAACTGAACCTTCTGCCTCTTTTGGGCAAGGGAAAGTCGCATTACCTCACCACCCAAATCATGATAGCCCAGCAAATCATTGACACGGATGCTTTCTTCTTCCGTCCGTCGGTCTCTACCCATGCCGAACAGAACGGATTTAAGGGTGAGGCAAGCAGAAGCTACAGCAAGAGCAAGCAGGAGACGCTGGAATGGTTGTTCAATTACATGTTCGAGAAGAACCAGCATCAGCTGAAAGTGATGGGAGGATATTCCTACCAATACTTCGTAAATTCCGGATTCAACGCACAGAACAAGGATTTCGCTTCCGACCTTCTGAGCTACAACAATCTGGGCGCAGGTACGTACAACAGCGCAGCTATCGGCCGTCTGGGAATGGGCTCCTACAAAAACGACTCAAAGCTGATTGCCTTTTTCGGACGTATCAGTTACAATTGGGCCAACAAGTATTTTGCGACATTCTCTTTACGGCACGAAGGTTCGTCCAAATTCGGTACGAACAACAAATGGGGTTCCTTCCCCGCCGTATCAGCAGGTTGGCGCATCAGCGAGGAGCGATTCCTGAAGGAGGTTAACTGGCTGGACGACCTGAAGATAAGAGGCGACTACGGTGTAACCGGCAATCAGGACTTCAGCAGCTATATGTCGCTGAGCACAATGGCAAGCTATGACCTGAATTACTACAAAGGACAGTACATCACAGGATGGTCTTTCTCTAACAACCCCAATGCAAGCCTGAAATGGGAAAAAGGCAAGAACTGGAATGTAGGCATTGACTTCAGCCTGTTCGGCTACCGTTTGAATGGTAGCGTGAACTACTACTCCAGAAAGCAATCCGATCTATTGGGCACGTATGCCGTTCCGCTTCCTCCCAACGGGGCACCGACCACTTTTGTCAATGTAGGCACCATGAAGAATACGGGCGTGGAGATTGACCTGAACTGGAACGCGGTGAAAAGCAAGGATTTCGATTATTCATTGGGATTAGTCGGATCTACTTCAAGCAACTGCTTCATTTCGTTCTCCGACCAGACCTATTCTGGCAACTCCTATTATTGGATGAGTTCATTCCCCAGTTATCCAGGTAATCCCGGTGCCTTGCAGCGTATCGAAGAGGGAGAACGCATCGGTAACTTCTACACGTTCAAGTATGCAGGAGTCAGCGAAGAGGGACGCTGGCTGATTTACAACCGTGCAGGAGACATCATCCCTATCGAGCAGGGAACAGACGAAGACAAACGTGTCGTGGGGAACGGTCTGCCCAAGTTCACGATGTCGATGAGCCATTCGTTCCGTTACAAGGATATAGACCTCTCGCTGTTCTTCCGCGGCAACTTCGGTTTCCAGATATATGACGCTCACAACATGTACTACGGCCTCTCCTCTGCCGCACCTAATACGAATGTACTCAAAACGGCCTATTCAGAGAACAAGGAGGTAGTACAGGGAACCAATGTACACAGCAGTTACTTCGTGCATGACGGCGACTTCCTAAAGTTAGATGTAGCGACGTTGGGATACAATCTCAAGCTTCATTCCAAATGGATTGAGAGAGCACGCATCTATATGACTGCCCGTAACCTGTTTACATTGAGGGGCTACCACAATGGATTGGATGTCGACTCGTACGCCGTGAACGGAATGCAGCCGGGTGTTCCTACCAACAAGACCAGCTATTATCCTTCATCACGTCAGTATTTATTTGGTATTGAAGTTAATTTTTAATCAAAGGCTACCATGAAGATAAAATTTGTAAAGTATATATTGGCAAGTCTCTCTGTCGTTACGACATTGGCTTGTACGGATTTGTCAGAAAACACGTATGACATCATTCCTCAAAATGAGTTCTATCAGACAAAGGAGAATGTCCTTCAGAGTTTTGTCAGACCTTTTGGCCATGCATATTGGTTGTGCTCACGGACTTCCTATCTCTTCGGCGAGCTGTCGGCCGACCATTATATGACGGTCCAGCGCGAAGAGCACTGGTACAATGGAGGAGAATTCTTCCGATTGCATTACCACACCTGGACCATTGACGACTGGTATGTGAATGCCACATGGGAAGACATCTATCGGGGCATTGTGCAGTGCAACTCCGTCATAGCAGACCTGAAGCAACTGGATCCGATCCAGTTCGGATTTTCACAGCAAGAGTTCAACGATTTCATTGCCCAGCAGAGGGTGTTGCGGGCGTGGATGTATATGTCGCTGTTCGACCTGGTACACAACATCCCCATCGTAACAGACTACCCCTCCTCCGAACTGCCTGTGCAGTCATCGCCTAAAGAGACATTCCAGTTTTTGGAGAACGAGTTGAAAGAGGCGTTGCCCAATCTGTTTGTCAAGGAGGGGAACGGTGGCAACGGCGTCAACCAGGGCTTATGGAACCAGGCCGGTGCCGCAGCTTTGCTGGCCCGCCTGTATATGAATGCCAGCTGGTGGATTGATGAGGACATGACCGCCCAGTGTGAAACCTATTGCGAAGACATCATCAATGGGAAATATGGACAATACGACATCGCCCAACGCTGGGATGCCCCATTCGACTGGAACAATGACCAATGCGAAGAGATAATCTATGCCTTCCCTACCTCGTTCGGAGGGGCGCATTGGGGATACGACTACGAGCTGCACTGGCAGGTAGCTCCCTTCATGTCAATGCCCTATTTCGGTTTTACCGACTGGGGCAGGTGCAATCCCAAATATGCCTTACAGCCGGGTCTGGACTTGAACGGTGAGGAATACGCATTTGACAACGGGAAGCCCGTACGCAAGTTTATGAAATACCCCGATGACATCCGTCTGAAGAAATACCGCAATTTAGGCAATAGCACCCGGGAAGGCATGTTCCTCTATGGCGACCTGCCCTATACCGAAGCCGATGGCACGGTTAAATACGTCCGTTCGGACAACGACGCTTACCAGCTGTACATTCGCGATCAGGTAGGTATCTTTCAAGATACAGACCCGCAAAGTCTCTCACCCGACCCATCCAGCGGAAAAGAGACACCGAAGTCGGCCATGGCTTATGGTGACCAGAACTCGGGATGGTGCCTGATAAAATACCCCATTTACCGCTCGGACGACATCGGAAAGATTGAAGCCGACTACGCCGTCATCCGTTTGGCCGAAATCTACTATTACCTGGCTGAAATCAAGTTCAACAAAGGAGACAAGGCCGAAGCGGCCAGATTGCTGAACTACGTACGCAGGCGCTACTATCCCGAAGGCTCTACCAGCCTGTATAGTGAGGATGGAAGCCAGCTTACCCGTCAGGAACTTCTGGATGAATGGGGACGCGAGTTTGTCGGCGAAGGCCAACGCCGCAGGGTACTTTGCCGTTTTGGCGTCTACAACACGGGTACCTGGTGGGACAAAGAGCCCGATGCGGACAATCATACGATGTGGGTTCCCATCTCGCGTACCGCCTTGGGCGCCAATCCCAATCTCAAGCAGAACCCTGGATATCCTTCGCTGGATTGACCGGTGATTGAAAACGAAAGAAGTCAGAATGGCATCGGGTGTATGACACCTTTTTCTGACTTCTTTTGTGAGAAAACAAAAGAAAACGAATATATTTGTAGCAACCAAATTTGAACAGACGTATGACGAACCGAACGAAATCATTGCTTTGTACCGCCATGCTGTGGATGACGGCATCGGTACTTCAGGCCCAAAGCGTGCGATGGATCAGCAGCACCGAAGGCCAAGTGTGGAAGGAGACGAAGGTGAAGATGCAGGCATCGGCACCGCAAACGCCCCTGCTGGAGGTGGAGGGCACCGAGCAAGGCACCCTGTTCCGCCACTGGGGAACGACCTTCAACGAACTGTGCTGGGACGCGCTGAGCGTGCTGTCGCGCAACGAACAGGACGAGATTCTATTCAACTTCTTCGACCCCCAAGGGGACCTGCGCTTTACCCGCGGACGCATCTCGCTGGGTGCCAACGACTATGCACGCTCGTGGTACAGCTGCGACGAGATGGAGGGCGACTTCGAGCTGCGCTATTTCAACATTGAGCGCGACAAGCAGGCCGTCATCCCCTACATACGTGCCGCACAGAAGTACAACCCGGACCTGACCTTCTGGATATCGCCCTGGTGCCCGCCCAGCTGGATGAAAATCAACGGTGACTACCCCGTGCTGAGCAGCCCCTACAACCGGCTGCCCGAGAAGATGAACTACCTGCTGTATGGCAGCAGCGACGCACAGACCGACCCCGACGAGATGAAGCTGACCGGCGAACGCGAAGGAGTCTTCCCCCGCCGGTTGGCCACCACGGACTTCATGATTCAGGACCCGCGCTACCTGCAGACGTATGCCAACTACTTCTGCCGCTTCATTGACGCATACGCCGGGCAGGGCATCCCCATTGATATGGTAATGTACCAAAACGAAGCCTACAGCTATACGCCCTACCCCGGCTGTGCCTGGACGGCAGCCGGCACCATCCGCTTCAACAAAGAGTATCTGGCCCCTACCCTGAAACGGCTCCATCCTGAAGTGAAACTCTACCTGGGCACCTTCAACACCAACCGAAAGGACCACGTGGAAAGCATTCTGGCCGACGAAGGGCTGAGGGAGGTCATCTGCGGCATGGGATTCCAATGGGAAGGACGGGAGATATTGCCCGCCATCCGCGCACAACATCCCGAGTGGGAGTACATCTCGTCGGAGAGCGAATGTGGCTGGGGCAGCTTCGACTGGCCTGCCGCCGAGCACACCTTCGAGCTGATGAACCACTATCTGGGGAACGGCTGCTCGGAGTATAACTTCTGGAACGGCATTCTGGCCGACAAGGGAGAGAGTGCCTGGGGATGGAAGCAGAATGCACTGATTCACGTGGACAGCCAGTCACGTACCTTCACCTATACACCCGAATACTACGCCGTAAAGCACTATTCGCAAGCCATGGCCTCCGGATGCCATGTGCTGGCCTATGCGCCTGAACGGAAGGAGATGCGGATGCCCGTTCTGGTGGTGCGTACCACACAGGGCAAGCTGGCCGTCATGGCGGGCAACTTCGGCGACGCTGCACAGACACTGACGCTGAAGCTGCAGGGCAGATACCTGTCGGTATCGCTGGCGGCTCACTCCATGAACACTTTCCTGATGCAGTGATACATTAATGCGAAACGACGTTGGATGCACAAGTTCAACGTCTTATAAACCCCGTGTCTGCGCCTTGCAAGCACGGGGTTTCGTACAATTATATCCGGGGAAATGTGATTTTTATAACCCAAAATAAACGGATAATGTGAAAATCATAGGCAATTTATTAGGGGAAAATGTGAAATAATGGGCGTTTTATGGTGCGGATTATGTGAAAACTGCTATATTTGCAGTTGAAACAAAAGGATTTAGTCATGGACAGATTGCTTAAAAGGAAGATAGATGCTTATTTGATAGCATGGAAGAACAATCCCGACAGCAATCCTTAAAAACATCTCATTACTCAATCCTGAACTGAAGTTTATACCGGGGAAAACTATCTTCTTCTTTGATGAACTGCAAGCCTGTCCTAACTGTGCTACTTCATTGAAGTTCTTCAAGCTCGATGGACGATTTGATGTCATCTGTTCCGGCTCATTGATGGGAATCAACTACAGGGAGATTGAATCCAATAGCGTCGGCTATAAGGAAGACTATGAAATGCACTCCATGGATTTCGAGGAGTTCCTTTGTGCGAAAGGATACGATGAGGGGTTTGTTGACGACCTTTACCAACACATGCGGCAAGTAAAGCCTTTGGCTGATTTGCAGATGGATGTGCTTTTCGGGTTGTTCCGTGATTATGCCACTATCGGTGGTATGCCCGAGGTGGTGAACACGTACATCAAGAACAAGAACTTCAGTGGGACATTAGGCATACAGAGACAATTGCTCAAAGACTATGAAGAGGATATCACCAAATATGTAGAAGGCTTGGACAAGGCAAAGGTTAAAGCTGTATACAATCACATCTCAACCTTCTTGGCCAAAGAAAACAAACGCTTCCAGATTACCAAGATTGTAAAGAATGCACGCAACAGAGATTATGTAGGTTGCGTAGAATGGCTGGCCGATGCAGGAGTCATCAATGTCTGTTATTGTCTGAACCAACCGGAGCTCCCATTAAAAGGCAACTATGATCCGAAACTGTATAAGACTTATTATAAGGATACCGGTCTGTTGATTGCGTCTCTCGATGAAGAAGCCCAAGAAGATTTGAGAGCCAACAAGAATCTTGGCACTTACAAGGGATCCGTTTATGAGAATATTGTAGGAGATATGCTTGTCAAGCAAGGCTATCGTCTTTATTATTACAGTTGCGACAAGCCTTCTCTTGAGATGGATTTCTTTGTGCGTGATGCAGATTCCCTCATTCCTGTAGAAGTAAAAGCCAATGACAACGCCACTGCATCACTGAACAACCTACTAAAAGAAGACAAGTATCCCGATATAAAATATGGCATCAAATTGGGACGTAAGAATATCGGCTTCAATGGCAAGTTCTATACCTTTCCTTACTTCCTGACCTTCTTGTTGAAGAAGTTTGTGCGGGATAAGAACAGACATTCTGCCTACAACTTTTAATGGAACAGCTGAAAACATACAATGGAACAGTTGTTATCTCCTAATGAAACAGTTGTTATCTACAGGAGAAACAGTTGTTCCATGACCTTTGCAACAGTTGTTCCATACCTATTGTACACCTTCGACAACTGCGGTGGTACGACAGGATAACGGTGATTGTTGCAGCAAAATAAGTGCTTTTTTGATGAAAAAACAACGGTTATCTGCCACAAATCTGCCCAAACTTGCCAAAAAACACCCAAAAACGACTTGTTTTGAACCCACTTTTTCACAAAAAAGGGCCATTTTTGTGTTAATGATTGTAAATCTCAAAATATCTGCCACACATTTTTAGCAGTTAATCCTTTTATATAAAGGAGATTAACAGAAAGTGTGTGGCAGATGGCAGATAAACAAAACTTCTCACGCGCGCGAGAGAGAGACATGTGCGTGAAATTTTGGACGCACATGAAATGATGATTGTGAAGGGGAAAAGGCACCGCACCACAACGATTCCTTAAATAAGTCAACAAAGCATAAAACAGCGGCTGCATTTTGGAGGTGACCCCGCCTCTGCATACTTTTGCCTCGCAATAACAACGAATGACGAATGTATAATGAGAACTCTCTTTTTACAACTCCGACTTCTGTCCGTCTGCACCATGGTCTGCCTCCTTACCGCCTGCAACGGCGATTTGTTTGTAGACAAGGTGAACATTCCGCCAATGACAGAGGTTGCCATAGAGGGGGACGGAGGTGAATATCACTTTCCATTCCCCGCCAAAGGATTGAGGCAGATTAGTGTCGATCTGTTTGACGACAGGAATCTGACTTATCTGGGCCATGACGGCGAGGAGCTGGACCCGAAGCTCGCCTCTCCTGCCGATCTGGTGGAAATCAGATACACCTCCGTCCTGCTATCCTACTCCATTCAGGTGAAGACTAACTCGCTGACGGTGCATACGCTTGAAAATGCGACCTCTGAAGCACAGCAGGTTACCGTCCGGTTGTCATACGACTATGAGGTCAAGTTTCTGGTGCTGAACATCGAAGCGGGCAAACCATTAGAGATGGTACGGATGGAGTACGATGAACGCCTGGAGGTGACGGACAGATATAAGACGGAAAGAATGAAAACAAGATTTGCCAACAACACGTCACAGACCCAACGAGTGAAGTCTACAAATGTGGGATTCCAAGGAGTGACCCTCGTGACCCCAGCCGAGCAGTGGGCAGACTATCAGAACGTCTGCATGACGCTGCCCACCTATACGGAGGGTAAGTGGATGCTGGGCAGCGCCAAGGATATCCAGTTGAAGACATCCCTCTATTACAATCTCAAATCGTGGTCGGAGGAGAAGTATGTAGAGATTCCTCCCAACAGCATTGTGGATATTGTTACCGAAGTCTACTTCTCAAAGGCCGTGTTGCATGGCCAGATGACCTTTCGGACGTCCACCTCCGGCCGGTTGCATACCACCCGGTTTGAAGCAGAAACCATAGAACCTGTAGATTATGAAGTCACCGTCAAGAATGCAGAATAGGCTGAGAGGGATGGGAGCCATAGTCGCTGCCCTATGCGCCATTGCCCTCTATGCAGGGGATTCCATTCCTCCTGCAGGAGGTCTGAGACCGATGTGGCGCATCGGATGGGAGACATCCATGGGATGGGTGCCTGGGACCAACAGTTTTCTGGAAGGATACAATCTGCAGGACAAACGTATCAGGAACATGCTGTCGGGAACCTTCCGAACAGAGTTCAGCTTTCATCCACAATCCAAGGAGGGGCAGCTTTACCCCGGCCTGTATCAGGGCATCGGAGTAGGGGTGAATACGTTCTTTGCCCATTCGCTGTTGGGGACCCCTCTTTCCCTCTACGTCTATCAGGGTGCCCCCATCGTCCGCCTCAACCAGCGGCTGTGGCTGGGCTACGAATGGAAGTTCGGAGCGGCCTTCGGCTGG
>SAMEA3663248__coassemble_104_pt1 | contig 33661 bp, 26 predicted proteins | sample SAMEA3663248__metabat2_low_PE_023 | metagenome-assembled genome bin SAMEA3663248 (sample SAMEA3663248) | pig gut metagenome | biome: pig gut; feature: pig-associated habitat; material: faeces | place: China | collected 2013
TGGCCGTCGTACCAGATGAGCGAGTACCTGTATAGGAACCGAGGGATGCTCCCACAGAACGACGGGTGGTATAGGCATTTCCCCAATGGGCATTTCCACCCCAATAGCCGCCGGGCGAATGCCAACCCCAGTGGTCGTGGTAATAGTGGTGATGATGGTGTCCCCACCAGCCGGCATAGTAGCCACCATACCAGCCACCCCAACTGAATCCCCAATAGGGCGTATACCAACTATTCCATCCCCAGCCATAATACGAGGGCCATCCCCAACCATAATAATTGTAGCGCCAATCCCACCACAAGCGGTTGGTATAGGTAGGGAATGCGTATGCATAAAGCCCGTCAGTATATACATTCCAATCCCAGCTGTTCAATCCATACACCACATCCCAATAGAGAGGACTGCTGATGCTGATGGCATAGCGCGGGTTGCGGAAACGGATGATACGGGTGGCATATTCATAGTCATCTTCTGAGCCCTGGAATTCACCGTTCACCCACTCGCCTTCCAAGTCTGGCTGCGCCTTTTCCTCGATGTAAAGAGTATCGTTCTCTAGCGAGAAATCATTCTCACGGGCTGTATACCGACGGTTGTATTCATCCACGCTGCGTTTGTTACCCTTGCGGTCCTTCACTATTACAGTAGTTGTTGCAGTGGCCTCCGGAACGGTATAGACCGTTGTAGGAGCTTTGGTCTCTATCACTACACGGGCCGGGGCTGTCGGCTCTTTCTTCTCCACCTTTGCATTCTCCTTCTTCTTGGAAGGGATGTAATAAAGGTCGTCATCTGCACTCTGCGCCACCAGTGTCCACGGGAGGCACAAGGCTAAAAGCGATAAAATAACAATCTTCTTCATATCCATATCGATTTTGATTCTATTTTCTTTGCGATACAAAGATAATGCCCGTTTTCCATTCCACGAGAAGAAATTCCCCAAACTTTCATAGGGATTTCCCTATTATAACAGATATATGACACTTCAAAGATTGACAATTTACAATGAGCGGGTAAAAAAAAGACAGAATGTGCAACTTTTAACAAAAGAATCGCTATATTTGCGCAGTATGTAGCATAGAGTAGCGTTGCTTGAGCAAACAAAACAATAGAATGAAATGACTGACATGATTATCACCCGCCGTTTCCCTATCCTTGCTGCCACATTGTTCGTATTGGCATTGTGCGGATGCAAAGATGATGTATATGAACCAGGGAAAATACGTCCCATTCCACCTGCAGAGAATCCTTTCGGAGAGGGTTTCAAGGCTGCCAGCGGTCTAAACTGGTCATTGTGCAACACCTTGAAGCTCAATGTGGCTGTCCATGATGAATTTGACGGAAGATACAAGTATCTGATAGAGGTATTCACCGTCAATCCGCTGGTCGACAACCAGAAATTACCTATCGCTACAGGCTATGCCAACCAGACAGAGAACTATACGACGGAAATCACCGTTCCCCAAGGTACGGAACGCATCTACTTCCGGCAGACCGACCCCAAAGCGAGACGAAAAATATTTGAGTTTGAAGCCAGCGAACAGATGACCTGCAAACTCTTTTACGATGCTTCAGATACCCAGACACGCGCACTGGCTGACACCCGTGCCACACCTCCCAATCCGCTCGACATTCCTGTATATGAAGAGGAGAGAGCACCGGAAGATGCCATTGAAGTGACGGAAGAGAGCCATCCGTATGGGCTGAACATTGATCGGAAAGACAACCGTGACTATATCATCAGAGGCAACTACACCAAAGACATCACCATTGACGGAAGCGATACTCGTGTCTTCATCATAGGAGAGTGCTATCCCAACTCCATCACCCTACGCAACGGTGGCAGCGGCAGCCTCATTGTCAACAGTGGTGCCACTTTGAACTGCGCCAACATCTGGATTGACCAACGGCACACACTATTGAACTATGGTACCATCAATGACAACGGAGCGTTTACACTACAGAACGCACCTGCTACCGTATACAACAACGGTACCATGAATCTGAACAATTTTACGATGAACAACCGTACCAACCTGTACAACCGGCAGTCAATCACCGTCAGCGAAACCGGGTCGGCACAGGAAGCCAACATCGTCAATCAAGGGAGCCTTACCTTTGAAAAGGTATTTTATACCTTTGCCCGCATCGACAACTACGGCACCCTCCAAGCCATGAGCCCCAACAACTGGGAAGGACTACAAGGTACCGGCAACGGCTTTACATTGGTCAACTACGAAGGTGCCAACATAAATGTGGGCTACCTGAAGCTTGACAACAACAGCCAAATATTCAACTATCACACCATCAATGCAGCAGAGATTGATGCGCCCAACAACGGTCTGATATGTAACAACTGCCACGTCATCATCTCCCAAAAGCTGAAATGCCGCAATATTTCCCTATCCAAAGGAGTCATCACCGGTGAATGGAACGGCGACCATTGGAGTGGAGTACCCGTAGTAGAAGGACATAACCTCCAACTGACTATGGACAACGGCAGTGCCCTGTTTGCGGAAGAGATGACCCTTAGCAACGGCACCGATATTATAGCCACTGGAGAAGAAACTTCCTTGTTGAAAATAGCCCGTCTTGCCAACTACGGAAGAATCAATGCAAGAGGCAACCTGGTCATATCCATCGACCAAGAGTTGCAAAGAGGAGACATCCAGCTACAGCAAGGATCCTATTCCGACCGGAACAGACCTAACGAGCCGAACATTGACACCTGTACCGGCAACATCAACCAAGCCAGTCCGGGCACTTCGGAAGACAACACTCAGGATGCTCCCGAGGATCTGGACAAAGACGGTGACTATACCTACGCATTCGAAGACCAATGGCCAGTGTACGGCGACTATGACATGAACGATGTCGTCCTTACACTCAATCAGGTTCGCTTGAAAGTAAAAAACAACGGAGGCGATGTACAAGAAGCTATCCTCAGCGGAGAGATAAAGGCTGTCGGTGCCAGCCGCACACTGGGAGTGGGGCTCCAATTCATCGGATTGGACAACGAGGTAACCAAGATAGCTAACGTTAAGAGTGCCACAGACAACAATGTATCATTCGAATCAGGTAACTATTATCCTACCCTCATCCTTACAGAGGATGTACACCGTTTTTTGAATCCCCGTCAGAGCGACAACAGTTTCATCAATGTATCCTATACAGAAGGATATCAGAAAGGCTCCGTTGCATGGGAGTATCAGATTAAGTTTGCCGGGCACGGTGTCAGACCCGAAGCCTTCAACATCGACAAGCTGGATTTTTTCATCTTTACGCAAAAAGGAGCCTACGTGCCCTATCGGCGTGAAGTACATATCGCCAACTATGCGCCGACCCTGAAAGCAGACCAATCCTACTCCGGGGCCAGCAATGACAACGGAAGCGGTTGCTTTATCAGTCAAGAAGGGTTGGCCTGGGGCATCCGCATCCCCACCAGCAGCTGGAGATGGCCCCAAGAAAGAATCATCATCACCGATGTCTATCACAACTTCGACAGTTGGGTTACTTCGGGCTACAACAACTCCTGGTGGAGAGACAACATCAATTATGGAAATCTATATTAATAAAAACAAATATATAAAAAGAGTTAATAAAGCACTGTTTACCCCCGAAGCACAAGATGTATTCGCAGGAATAAGTGTATTTTTGTTTCAAACGTCATTTTCGGCCTGCATTGGACAGGCTATAAAATGACATAACTGATTAATAGCAAACGAACAAACGTCATCTCATTATGAAAAAGACCATTCTGTTTGTGGACGACAAGCCGGCAATCGGCAAAGTCCTTTCCATGTATTTGGGAAAAGAGAACGAGTTTATCTATATGGAAGATCCCGTCAAAGCGATTGAGTGGCTGAACGAGGGGAATGAGCCTGCTCTTATTATTTCAGACATCCGTATGCCACACATGCGCGGTGACGAATTTCTGCACTACCTGAAGGGAAATGCATTGTTCCAGCACATCCCCGTCGTCCTTCTATCCAGCGAAGACAGTACTACCGAACGCATCAAGCTGCTGGAAGAAGGTGCCGAAGACTTCATACTGAAGCCTTTTAATCCCATGGAATTAAAAGCACGCATTAAAAAATTCTTGTAAGTCTTTTGTATCCATCCCGTATGCAATATTTTCTCTACATAGGAAACAACCGTACCACCGCAGCGCATCTGAACAAACTGACGGAGGGTATGTTCATGTCTGTCTCCACCATCCAACAGGCTGCAAAACTGATTGATGCTATCCGCGAGCGTTATGACACCGTTGCCTTCTTTGAGCAGTCTCCAGATGCCGAAACCGATTGTAGAAACATTGCCCTGCTACATACAGCCTACCCGCGTATCTATTTGGTACTTATCACTCCAATGTTGCAGAAAGAGGTCCGGAAGCAATACTTACAGGCCGGCATCAGCAACACACTTCCACCTACGGCAGAGGCAGATGAGCTTGCACGAATCAGTCAATTCCTCAGAATACGGAAAAAGCACAAATTGGATGAGTTCAGCAAGACCCACCAAAGCACACTTCAGACATTCCATCTGCCATTGTGGAAACGCTTGTTTGATATCTGTTTTGCTACAGGAGCCATCATTTGCCTGTCACCTATCTTGATTGTCACGGCCATTGCCATCCGACTGGAAAGCAAAGGACAGATTATCTACAAGTCACAACGAGTAGGCAGTAATTACCAGATATTCAACTTCCTGAAATTCCGTTCCATGTATTCCAATGCAGACAAACGGTTGAAAGAATTGAATGCCTTGAACCAATATCAGAAGGAAGAAGAGGCCATCGACTCTGGCCAATCCCATGAACTGGCATTAGAAACGCTGGAAGAAGAACTGGGAAATGAAGAGACGACCCTGCTTATATCGGACGATTGTATCATACGGGAAGATGAATTCCAGAAAAAGAAGATGCAACAGCAAGAGAATGCATTTGTCAAAATAGTCAATGACCCCCGTGTGACACATGTCGGACGCTTCATACGGAAATATAGCATCGACGAATTACCTCAACTCTTCAATATTCTAATGGGAGACATGAGCATTGTGGGCAACCGTCCCCTTCCGCTGTATGAGGCCGAGTTATTGACAAACGATGCCTACATCGAACGATTCATGGCACCAGCAGGATTGACCGGATTGTGGCAAGTTGAGAAACGAGGCGGAGCAGGTAAGATGTCCGCCGAGGAACGCAAACTGCTGGATATCCGTTATGCACACGAATTCTCCTTCTGGATGGATATGAAAATCATACTGAAAACAGTCACCGCTTTCATCCAGAAAGAAAATGTATAAATATGTATCAATAGAAACGTAACTAACTAATTCTGCATTCAAAATGATTAATATAGCATCACGTATCAATCATCTGCGTATGTTCCTTTGGATTTTGATCCATACATGGATTTGCGCATATACACTGCCACTTGACGCCCAGAACACTCAGGAAGAGCGTGTCAAGGTGCTGGAGAGACTGAATCAAGAAGATGCAGAATGGGAAAAGAACAATCCTGAGATACAGCAGGGCCGGCAACTACCAGCCAATCTGGAGCAGATTACCCTTCCCCCCCTGTCGGTGTTTCTGAGTGCTATTGATGAGAACGCCAGTGTCAAACAGGCACAAGCTCAAGTAGACGAAGCACAGTATGACTACCTCATCCAAAAGAAAGACTGGATGAATTACTTCCGAATCAGCGGTATGTATTCGTATGGCAGATACAATATACTGAGCAACAACAGTGACGAATTCACGCCCATGTACCAGACAACCATGTCGAGTGCGCAACACAACTTCAATATCGGAGGCAACATTACCTTCAGCCTTGGTGACATTTTCTCTCGTCCGCTGAAGCTGAAAAAATACAAAAGCATCATCGATCAAAGACAATATGCCAAAGAAGAGGTCCGTGAGGAGCGGCGACTGAAGATACTGGATGCCTACAACGCCGTGACAGCCGAGCTCTCCACTATCAAGGCCAAGGCTGAATCGGCCGCATTGTACAATGCCCAGATGAAAATATCAGAAAACAATTTTATTCAAGGAAGCATCGACATCATCTCTCTGTCGTTGGAACGCGGACGACGCTCATCCGCTGTGGTTACCTACGAACAGGCAAGAATCAGTTTACACAATGCCATACTGATGCTTGAGATGCTGACGAATATTAAAATCATAAAGGATTGAGTGTATGGATATAACCAAGTTTATAACTCAGTTTTTATACCGAATCAGGTACCGACTGCTTTGGGGAAGTCTGCTGGTCACTCTGTTAGTCATCTACTTTACCCAATTCCTTCCCTATAGCTATACAGTAGAAGGTAGCCTGTATGCCGGCGTGACCAATGAAGTGTCCATTGACGGTACCCGATTCACCGCGACGGCAGTCAACAGTACCTTCGAAAACCTGATAGGCATTGCCAAATCACAAAGCACCCTTCAGAAGGTCTCTGTACAGCTGTTGGCCAACGCTTTGACTTACGGGGAGGAATGGAACGATAACCAATACATCCAAGCCATACACTACAGACAACTTATTGACATCGCTCCCAAAGAGGTATTGTCATTAGTTAACCGGAAAGATGTCCATGCAACGGCAGAAGCTCTCTGGAAATACCGGAGAGAGGGACGCAACAACTTTGTCTATGCCATGTTCAACAGAAATGTACCTTTTTACAGCATGAAGGCGTTGGAAGGTGTCAACATCGAACGAATCAAAGAGAGTGACATACTTCGCCTTCGATATACTTCAGCAGACCCCGGCATGACCCAGCAGACCCTAATTCTTCTTATTGCCGAGTTGAAAAAAGCATACGAAGAGTTGCGGTTCAGCGCCACCAACGATGTCATCGCCTACTTTGAAGAGCAGGTCAAGCTGAGTAAAGAGGTATTGAGCGATGCGGAAGATGATTTGACCAGATACTGTGTCAGTGCCAGAGTCATCAACTACCCGGAAGAGACGGAAGCCCTGTCAGCTACCCGTTACGAAGTGGATGACAGATTAGAGTTGGCACGCCGCCAATACGAGAGTGCCAAAGCACTTCGCATCATGTTGGACAACAAAATGGACATCCGAGCCGACATCATCCGCAACAATACCGAACTATTGCAACAGCTGGATCAGATTAGTACCTTAAACCAACGTATTACCGAACAGGAAATCTTCATCTCTTCCGAAGGACGAGACAAGGATAACAGACTGATGGAAGACCGAACCAAGCTGAAAGAAGCCGAGAAGAAGGTAAACGATATATCAGACAACCTGAATCTATACAACTTCAGCAAAGAAGGGGTTGGAATTCAGAATATGGTAGATGAATGGTTGGCTTCTTTAATCAATGAAGCGAAAGCCGGTGCCGAGCTGAAAGTGTTGAAAGAGAGACAACAAGAAATCTTCGAGCAATACAGTGCCATGTCACCTGTTGGCACACAAGTATCCAGGAAAGAGCGTGCTGTAAGCATTGCCGAAGACAATTACAGGAACCAGATTCACGGACTGGCCGAAGCCAACCTGCGAAAGCGAAGCATCGAAATGAGTACCAGTAATCTGCGGGATGTCACCGTACCCGAATACCCGTTGTCTGACAACGGTCGCAAACGAGGCACCATTGTGATGGCAGCATTCTTTGGCAGCCTTGTATTCATCATCACCTATTTCCTGATTATAGAACTGTTAGACCATACGCTACGTGATCCTATACGAAGTCTGCGTCTGACCCAATTGCCTGTAATTGCCGCCTTCAACGGAGTCAGCAATCTGCAATACCGCGGATTCCTGAAGGCATGTAACCGTATTGCAGCTGCCTATAGTTGTCGTCAGATGAACAAATTCCTTCAACCAGACAGACCTACTGTCATCAACCTGTTCAGCTTGGAATCTGGTGAAGGGAAGAGTTATCTTTGTCGTTATTTCATATCCCAATGGAATTCCGAAGGTTTACACGTTCGTCTAGTCAAATCCGGCCTCGATTTTGACCCACATAGCAAGATCTATCTACAGGCCCAGAAGCTTTCCGACTTCTGGCAACTGAACAGTGCGGAAAAGATACCCGATATTATTTTAGTAGAATATCCTGCAGCCAGCACCTCTTCCCTACCGTTGCCTGTACTACAGTCATCCGACCTCAATGTATTGGTATCAAATGCCTGTCGCCTGTGGCGTAACAGCGACAACCAGATGCTTGAACCCATCAAGGAAAAGATGGCAGAGACTAGCACTCCTCTCTACCTGTATCTGAACAATGCCGACCGCGATGTGGTAGAATCCTTTACGGGAGACCTGCCGCCACATACATTCCTGCATACATTTTTCAGTCGTCTCGCCCAATTGGGACTTACAGCACGCAGGGCTGCGGTCAAATAAAAGATTATCAACGGCATAAAAACAAATAGTATGGAATCAGTCTACTCTGGCAATCACCTGAATGACTCCCCCAAAGGACTCGTTTACCTGCTTTTCATAGTAGGATTGCTTGCTATGAGCTATACGCTGATTACCAAGCAACTTTCACTATTTACCGCTGTCATGCTCTTCCCCAGTCTGATTTTGTTGCTACTCTATTCCATACAAAAACCGATAGTAAGCTATATGCTTTATATAGGTATTGTCTGCTATTTTTCTGCCATCTACCGATATACTCAAATTGAAAATATAAGTATCATCATTGACTGTTTTTTGGCTCTTTGCATTGTTTCCATTACATTTAATGTCATCACCAATCGCGAGCAGTATCCGTGGCAAAACGGATTCAACATGCTTACTACCATGCATATAGTCTGGGCATGTTACTGCATCTTGATTTTGATGATTCCATATACACATTTACATAATATCAAAGGGAGCCGTGGTATTTTTCTTTCTCTTCCACTTACCTGTTTTATTACAGGTGTTCTATTTTGTACCGTTCATCGATTGCGTTCCTTGCTTTTATGGTTAGGACTGTATGCCATCACTGCATTTCTGAAAGCGTATTGGCAAAAGAAAAGAGGGTTTGACGCAGCAGAATCAGCCTGGTTGGTAGCTGGAGGTGCCTGGCATACCCATGCGCTGAGGTCTGGCATGCGTTATTTCTCTTTCTTCACCGATGCCGGTAACTTTGGAGCCTGTATGGGATTATTAGCTACTGTTTTCAGCATCATCGGATTGGTGGCTAAAAGAAACCGTTATCGATTGTTTTTGCTATTAGTTGCCTGTTTGGCATCTATTAGTATGGCATTGTCTGGCACCCGTGGAGCGGTAGTTATCCCATTTGGAGGCATGTTACTCTTCTTCTTATTATCCAGAAATTTCAAAATTATGGCAGCGACAGCCATTGCGAGCATCTTAGGATTCAGTTTTTTCTATTTTACAGACATAGGCAACGACAACCCTTCTATCCGTCGTATGCGTACCGCTTTTCGTCCGGAGGAAGACGCTTCCTACAACGTACGAGCCATGAACCGAGAACGATTTGCCTACTATCTGGCAGACAAGCCGTTTGGAGTAGGATTAGGCGGAACAATTGTAGATACTCACCGATTGATGGAGTTAGAAGAAGATTTCATCCCGACAGATTCTTACTACGTCGGGATTTGGGTAGAAGGAGGTGTTGTTGGACTTATCCTTTATCTGCTGATGCAGGCCGCCATCTTCATCCGATGTAGTTATCTGATTCTATTTAAAGTCAGGAACAAACAGCTCCGATATATTCTGTCGGCCTTTACAGCTGGTTGTTTTGGACTATGTTTGAATGGTTATGTAGGACGTGCTATTGGATTTCAACCTGGTAGTACTATATTCATTCTCCTTCTGAGCATTACATTGAACGGAGAGAGAATAGACAAGCAACTGAAACCGAATGAAATCATCATTTGAGATAAAACAAAGTATATCATCATAATAACAATAAAGCACAATGGACGAATTATTCCAAATATTCAACCCAGACTGGTGGATGAACGACAACAACAGCGTTCTCCAAATAGCCGATGCCGTACTGTTCCTGTTATTCAGTATTCCTGTGGCCTACATATTTATATATGCATTGGCTTCACTACCCAAATATAAGAATCCTTATCCGCCGGCACCCATTCAACACCGCTTCCTCATCTTGTACGTGGTTCTTAAAAACGGTCAGGAGGTGATAGAATCTATCAACAATTTCCTTGATATGCAACTCTATCCCAAAGATCTGTATGATATCGTCGTTGCTGCCACCCAATTGCCGGAGGAAGATTTGTGCGAGTTGCTTTCGATGCCTGTCAACATTGTAGTGCCCGATAAAGAGAATTGTACCAAAGTATACGCTATCCAGCAAGTCATGCAGCGTTACTCACCCGAAGAGTATGATACAATCCTCATCTTCAACTCAGACAACAAGATTATTCCGAATGCGCTGGAGCTGTTTAACAATGCCTATTACTCGGGATGCGATGCCATACAAGGGCACCGTATGGCAGAGAATCTTACTACCAATATTGCCGTACTCAATGCTACCAGTGAGGAGATAAACAATCGTCTGTTTCGAAAGGCTCATACCACGTTAGGCTTTTCTTCCGCTTTAATCGGATCGGGACTGATGCTCGACTTTGAGATGTTCCACCGCATCGCTCCCCGCCTGAAAGGTAGCGACCTGACGACATCACTGGAAATGGAGTTGCTCAAGGAGAACATCTATACGGAGTATCTGGAAGAGGTGATATGCTACTGTAAGAAGACAACGGACGCAGCCGGATATAGCGAAGAGCGTCAACGTTGGTTGAGTGCCCAGTACCACAGCACCTTAGTAGCATTCCTCCGCTTCCCTATCGCCTTGATTCAGGGAAAATGGGACCTCTGCGAAAAGTTGTTCCAATGGCTGATGCCATCCCGTTTTCTGCTGATTGCATACATCACGTTATGCACTCTTGTAATGACCGTTGCCAACTGGCCCCTTAGTCTGAAATGGTATGGTCTGTTAGGGGTACTCTTCTTCTCTTTCCTGATGGCACTGCCCGACGGAGAGATTACCCATAGATTCCGTAAGGCTTTCTGGTCGCTCCCCATTCTGATATTTACGTCTGCATTCAGCCACTTCCTGCGTTTCAAGAAACAACGTGCTCAAAAGAAGAAAAAGAAAGGCCTGAACGAAAATAAGATAACCTCAGAAAATGCCTCCATGGATATGATGCCATCGGAAGAACAGTTAGCTGAAGGGGAGAGAGTATGAAAATAGGAATCGAAGCCCAACGCATCTTCCGGCCAGACAAACATGGCATGGACTTCGTCATTTTAGAAGTACTCCGCAGACTGCGTGAGCGAAATGACGGGCATGAGTATGTCGTTTTTGTAGCACCGGGAGAGGATCCCTGTCTGGAAGAGAATGAACGGATGCAAATCATTGAGGTTTCCTGTCCGACGTACCCGTTATGGGAACAATGGGCCTTACCACGGGCTGTCCGCCAAAGCGGTGTCGACATGTTGCACTGCACCTCCAACACCGCTCCGCTTCATTGTTCCGTTCCCCTGCTGCTGACACTGCATGATGTCATATACCTGCAGCAACGCAGAAAGCCCCAAGGCATGTCACGCTATCAACAGTTAGGCTGGCATTACCGACGTTGGAACGTGCCGCACATTGTCGGACATTGCCGGCACATTATCACCGTATCCGCTACGGAGCAAAGCAACATTGTCCATTGCTTTCCCCATATCAAGGACCGGATTTCTGTAATACACAACGGCGTTAGTCCTTGCTATAGGCAGATGCCAACCACAGAGATACGGGCAGTCACCCGCAAATACCTCCCTGATGAGACATATCTGCTCTGTCTGGGGAATACCGATCCACGGAAAAACACCGAAGGAGTGCTGACTGCCTACTACCATTATTTGAAGCATTCGCCCCGTAAACTGAAACTGATTCTTACCGGATTGACTCAAACGTATGTTGAGAATCAGGTTGCTACGTTGGGCATTTCAGAATGCCTGCCCTACCTCATCTGCCCTGGATATATTCCAGGAGCCGATTTGCCGGCTTTGTACAATGGAGCTTTCTGCTTTCTCTTTCCATCCCTGCTCGAAGGATTTGGTATTCCTGTTTTGGAAGCCATGGCTTGCGGAACGCCTGTCATTACCAGCAACTGCTCCTCTTTACCCGAAGTAGCCGGCAAGGGAGGGCTGCTCATCAATCCGCTCCTCCCCTCAGAGATTACTGAACTCCTGATACAATTGGAAAAGGACAGCACCCTTTACCAACGGCAGAAAGTCTACGGATTGCGACATGCCACCCTGTTTTCATGGGATCATACAGCAGAAAACTATCTGCAAATATATAACCAAATGGGAGAAACAAATCCTTATCATTCACTATAAACAGTATGACTATGGCAGATTACATCATTACCAGCCTCCAGTCGTGGGACATCGAAATAGGAAGTACTATCAAGAATACGGCCTGGGAAATTTCCCAAACGAATCGGGTACTGTACGTCAATCCCCCCATTGACATTGCCACCTACATCCGAATGCGATATCGGCATCGTACAACCACCCCAACCACCGATCGCCGTTTGGCAGTTCTCCGCAAAGAGACTCCGGCCTTGCGTCAGATTTCCCCGAATCTATGGGTATTGGATTGCCCGTTCGTCATACACTCAGTAGGCCAGTTGTCCAATTTTCTATTCGATTATCTGAATCGGAAGAATTGTCTGAAGATAGCCCGCTGGATTACGGTTCATGCCGTTAAACTGGGATTTGAGAATGAGATTCACCTGATTGATACCGATCTTTTCCGAAGTCTCCATCTCAAAGAGTACCTGCATCCTTCCATCAGCATCTATTATCGCAGGGATTATGTCATAGGCTTCCCCTACTGGCGGAAACAAGGTCCACGGTGCGAAGAGCAGCTGGTCCGGCAGTCAGACATCGTCCTGACTAACTCCACCTATTTTGCCGACCAACTCCGTCCATGGAACCGGCAGACCTACGCCATCAATACGGGTGTGAATCTGGAACTTTACGATGCATCCATCACTTTTGAGCGGCCACAAGATTTATCTCCCATCAGCGCACCGATTATCGGATATACTGGGGCCATCATAGAGAGTCGGCTCGACAGCCAGCTGCTGTATGAAGCTGCCGTTCGTCTGTCCCGTTGCCAGTTTGTACTGGTTGGACCCGAGGACGAACATTTCCAGAAGCATCCGCTCCATACACTCCCCAACGTTCAGTTCTTAGGGCGAAAAGAGGTAGCAGAGCTGCCCAGCTACATACAGCATTTTGATATCTGCATCAATCCGCAGAAGGTGAATCCCATCACCGACGGCAACTATCCCCTAAAAATAGACGAATACCTCGCTATGGGAAAGCCAGTGGTGGCTACCCGTACCCATACGATGGAGGATGTTTTTGCATCACATACGCATCTGGCCTCGTCCATTGAAGAGTGGATTCCGGCCATAGAAAATGCTCTTGCTGAATGCAACGACAACGAGCTGGCTGCCAAACGCATAGCTTTCGCTCATACACACAGCTGGAAATGCAGCGTAGAGCAAATCTATCAGGCCATCCGTTCCTATTCTTCATCGGGCATGTCTGCCAGATGACGGATATCCTCAGTTTCACCGACTACCCAAACCACATCACCTTCTGATAGCGGTTCATCTGGGAGAGGAGCATGTAACGTTCCATCTTCGCGTTCGATACCGGCTATCAGACAGTGATGTACGTTGCGTATCCCTGACTCCTTAATGGTCTTTCCCAAGAATGGCGATTCCGTTTCTATACGAAACTGACGCAATATCATCTCACTCTTCTCCACCACATCCGCCTCCAGAGCCGACATTTTTCCCATCTCTTTACCGAAAGTAGTCAGTTCATCATCGGTAGCGATGACCTGTATCTTGTCTTGCGGGAAAAGGCGTACAGAGGCACCGGGAATATTAATGCGCCGACGACCTCGCAAGATAGAGACAACATGCACTCCGAAACGTCGGCCGAAGTCCAGTTCTGCCAGCGTCTTACCAGCCCACAACGACTCACCGGGGATAACGAAATCAGTCAGATGGAGATCATGCGACAGCAGACGTCCTGCATAGGCCGGCTTCTTCTCTCCAATATATTCTGCACGCATATCACGGCTTCGCAGATGCTGGAAGAAGGTCCGTTCTATCAATATAGATTGCTTCTTCAAGCGGCGTGACATAATCATAATGGTCACCAACATAAGAGCCACACCGAACACCAATCCGACCGAAATATGGAACAGACTTGCGATAACAAACATCACGAAGGAGACAGCCAGCAACAGACGCAGCAACACCGTTGCCACCAATGGAGCCCGATTGGTCCGGCTTTCATTCCATAGCGTGATAAATTCCACCGAATGATTCTTTTTTATCATAATGGCTCGCAAGAAGGGGGCAATGCACAAGATAATGATGATGGCTGCCAGCAAAGCCCCCCAAAAGCCGGGCAAGGTGTCCTTTAAAAAAGGCACCAACAAGCGAAATGCCAAAGCAATGATTGCGATACAGACAATGGAATAGACCACGGTGATACGCAGAAGCGCCATGGTAAATTTGCGCCAAAGGCTTTCATGATTCATGGTGCGCGTACCCGACGCATAACGATGCAGGAACTTATGCCAGCGTTCGGGCAGATGTGCATCCACAAAATCAGATGCAGGGCCGGCCAGACGGATCATATAAGGAGTCAAAAAGGTGGTGATGACCGATACGGCCACCACTATCGGATAGAGGAAATGGCTCGTCACATGCAACGAGACGCCCAAAGAGGCAATGATAAAAGCAAACTCACCAATCTGTGTCAGACTGAATCCGCATTGCATGGCCGTCTTCAACGGTTGGCCGGACAAAAGGACCCCCAACGTACCGAACAGTGACTGGCCAAAAATGACGGCCAACGTAATGACAGCAATCGGTACAGCATACTCGGCAATCATGGCCGGATCGACCATCATACCTACCGATACAAAGAAAACGGCGCCGAAGAGATCTTTCACCGGTTTGACCAGCCGTTCAATATTTTCAGCTTCCAGCGTCTCTGCCAGAATGGAACCCATGATAAAAGCTCCAAAAGCTGCCGAGAAACCTGTGTGGGCAGCTACCACCACCATTCCGAAGCAGAGCCCCAAACTGACGATCAAAAGCGTCTCATCGCTCATCAGTTTACGACAACGCTTCAGTAAACCCGGAATCAAGTAAATGCCCACCACAAACCAAAGGATGAGAAAGAAAACCAATTTAGCTATACTACCTAACATCTCCACCCCCTCGAAGTTGCTGCTGACCGCCACCGTAGATAGCATGACCATCAACACAATGGCCAGGATATCTTCCAGTATCAATACACTCAGTACCAATCCGGCAAACTGTTTCTCACGCAAGCCCATATCATCGAAAGCCTTGTAAATGATGGTGGTGGAAGACATGGCAATCATACCACCCAAATAAAGACAGTCCATGCGTTGCCAGCCAAACCCTGCTCCGACGAACATACCCACCAATATCATACAGAAGATGATGGTACAGGCTGCAATGACCGCCGCTCCTCCCACCTTCATGATTTTCTTGAAACTGAACTCCAGTCCCAATGCAAACAGCAGGAAGATGACACCGATATCCGCCCACGTCTGCACATTGGCGGTATCCATCACCGAGGGCGTATATGCCATGTGCGGACTGGCCAGAAAACCGGCAACGATATATCCCAAGACCAAGGGCTGTTTCAACTTTTTGAAAATGAGTGTCATGAGCCCAGCACATATCAATATCAGGGCCAAATCAGCGATAAGGGGAGCTAAATGTGACATATATCTTGCATTAAAAAGTTTCTAGCGACAAATTTAGAAGAAACATTCCTCCAATCGCAAATTAATTGCAGAAAAATTTCTCTATTTTCAAAGATTTTTTTTCCTTTGTACTGTTTTAGACCCTGTCATCAGGAAATATACCAACTAAATAAATTAATAGTTATGAAGATTTCACACATTGAGCATCTGGGCATTGCTGTAAAGAGCATTGAAGAAGCCCTTCCGTACTACGAGAACGTATTAGGTCTGAAATGCTACAACATTGAGACCGTGGAAGACCAGAAAGTTAAAACTGCCTTCTTGAAAGTTGGTGAAGTGAAAATCGAGTTATTGGAGCCCACTTCACCGGACAGTACCATCGCCAAGTTCATTGAGAAAAACAACGGCAACGGAGGCATGCATCACTTAGCCTTTGCTGTGGAAGATGGTGTAGCCAATGCCTTGGCAGAAGCCGAAGGCACAGGCATCCGACTGATTGACAAAGCTCCGCGCAAAGGTGCAGAAGGCTTGAACATCGCTTTTCTCCATCCGAAATCCACATTGGGAGTCTTGACAGAACTCTGTGAAAAACCATAAATTACATACTCACACAAGGAGACTTATTATTTATTCAGATTCCACCGGACGGCAGTCAGGCAAGCCCGATATCAGCCCGCATGGAATCCAATCATTCAATTAAAAATTCAAAGTAAGATGAGCAATCAACTTGAAAAGATTAAAGAACTTATCGACCGCCGTACAGCTGCCCGTATGGGTGGTGGCGAGAAAGCTATTGCCAAGCAACATGACAAAGGTAAATATACAGCACGCGAACGTATCGCAATGCTGCTGGACGAAGGCAGCTTCGAAGAGATGGACATGTTCGTGGAACATCGTTGCACCAACTTCGGTATGGAGAAGAAGCACTATCCTGGTGATGGTGTGGTAACAGGATGCGGTACGATTGACGGACGTCTGGTCTATATATTCGCTCAAGACTTTACGGTATCTGCCGGTTCATTGTCCGAGACCATGTCTTTAAAGATTTGCCACATCATGGACAAAGCCATGAAGATGGGTGCGCCGGTCATCGGATTGAATGATTCGGGTGGTGCACGTATCCAGGAAGGCATTAATGCATTGGCCGGTTATGCGGAAATCTTCCAGCGTAACATCCTGGCATCCGGTGTGGTTCCCCAAATCTCCGGTATCTTCGGTCCGTGTGCCGGCGGTGCTGTCTACTCTCCGGCATTGACAGACTTCACACTGATGATGGAAGGTACCTCGTACATGTTCCTGACCGGCCCCAAAGTAGTGAAGACCGTAACGGGCGAAGATGTGACACAAGAAAATCTGGGAGGTGCCAGCGTACATTCCACCAAGTCAGGTGTGACTCACTTTACCGCTCAGACCGAAGAAGAGGCCTTGGCTCTCATCCGTAAATTGCTGAGCTACATCCCACAGAACAATCTGGAAGAGGCTCCTTGTATCGAATGTACCGACCCGGTAGACCGTCTGGAAGATTCGCTGAACGAAATCATTCCCGACAATCCTAACAAGCCGTATGACATGTACGAGATTATCGGTGCCATTGTGGACAACGGCGAATTCCTGGAGATTCAGAAAGACTATTCCAAGAACATCATCATCGGTTTTGCCCGTTTCAACGGACAATCGGTCGGTATCGTAGCCAACCAGCCTAAATATCTGGCCGGTGTATTGGACAGCAATGCCTCGCGCAAAGGTGCCCGTTTCGTACGTTTCTGCGATGCGTTCAACATTCCCATCGTCTCTCTGGTAGACGTACCGGGCTTCCTGCCGGGTACCGGTCAGGAGTACAACGGCGTTATCCTGCACGGAGCCAAACTGCTTTATGCCTACGGCGAAGCCACTGTGCCCAAGGTGACCGTCACGTTGAGAAAGTCCTATGGCGGTTCGCACATTGTGATGAGCTGCAAGCAGCTGCGTGGTGACATGAACTACGCATGGCCTACAGCCGAAATCGCCGTCATGGGTGGAGCTGGAGCCGTGGAAGTATTGTATGCCCGCGAAGCCAAGGAACAGGAGAATCCCGCCCAGTTTCTGGCAGAAAAGGAAGCCGAATACACCAAGCTGTTTGCAAACCCATACAATGCAGCCAAGTACGGTTACATTGACGATGTCATCGAACCTCGCAACACCCGCTTCCGCGTTATTCGTGCTCTGCAGCAACTGCAGACGAAAAAGCTGACCAATCCAGCCAAGAAGCACGGTAATATTCCTTTGTAAAATCAGTAAACAGCAGAGAAAGCGTTCCTTTCTCTCCTGTTTCATAAATAAAACAACACAGATATATGAAGAAAATAAATTTCGGAATATTCCTTTCATTGGCATTGGTAGCTGGTCTCTTTACCTCTTGTAAAGAGCGGCAATCCAACAACAAGCTGTTGTTGAATGAGGTACTGGTTGACAATGAAAGCAACTTCCAAGACGACTATGGTATACATAGCGCATGGATTGAAATCTTCAACAGGTCATACGGCAGTGCCGATTTGGCCGGTTGCTACCTTAGATGCAGCAGTCAGCCGGGTGATACCGTTAGCTATTTCATTCCCAAAGGTGACGTATTGACCGTAGTAAAGCCACGTCAACACGCCCTTTTCTGGACCGATGGCGAACCCAGAAGAGGTACTTTCCATACCAACTTCAAGCTGGATACCATCCGCGCCAACTGGATTGGACTGTACGATTCGGGCCGCAAGCTGCTTGACCAGGTAACGGTACCGGCAGGCATATTGAAAGCCAACCAATCCTATGCGCGCATCAACGATGCAGCAGCCGAATGGGAAGTAAAAGGAGCGGATGCCGACAAGTATGTCACTCCGAGTACCAACAACAAGACCATCGACAACAATGCCAAGATGGAGAAGTTTGCCAAGCACGACAGTGCCGGTATCGGTATGGCCATTTCTGCAATGAGCGTCGTGTTCACCGGCCTCCTTCTGCTGTTCATCGCTTTCTATTTCGTGGGGAAAGCAGCTGTACGCCTTATCGAACGTAAGGGATCGGCTCCCCAAAAAGCTGCAGGTGATGTGGCTACCCAGCCGACCCGTACGGCGAAAGCCGACGCAGTTTCCGGCGAAGTCTATGCAGCCATCGCCATGGCACTGCATGAATATCAGAGTGACGTACACGATGTAGAAGACACCGTACTGACCATCAAGCAGACCAAGCGTAGCTACTCTCCATGGAATTCAAAGATCTACACACTACGTGAGATGCCTCAAAAAAAATAATGTTCATAGATTAATAACACCGTAAGAAAATGAAAGAATATAAATACAAAATCAACGGCAACGAATACAAAGTTGCTATCGGAGACATTGAAGACAACATCGTTCAGGTAGAGGTGAATGGCACTTCCTACACAGTAGAGATGGAGAAAAAACCGAAAGAAGCTCCTGTAAGACCTGTTGTCCGTCCGGCAGCAGCTCCTGCAGCAGCACCTGCCGCTCCTGCTCCTGCACGTCCTGCCGCAGCATCTGGAGGCAAGTCGGGAGTGAAATCTCCGCTTCCAGGTGTCATCCTCGACATCAAGGTAAACGTAGGCGACACCGTGAAGAAGGGACAGCTCGTAGTGATTCTGGAAGCCATGAAGATGGAGAACAGCATCAACGCCGACCGTGACGGAAAGATTACTGCCATCAATGTAAGTAAAGGGGACTCTGTTCTCGAAGGTACTGACCTCGTAATTATTGAATAATATGGGAGAATTTATCACATTTTTAGGAAACAACCTTGCCGATTTCTGGACATATACGGGGTTTGCCAATGCAACGGTGGGCCACATAGTCATGATATTGGTAGGTCTGGTTTTCATCTATTTGGCAGTTGCCAAAGAATTTGAGCCTATGCTGCTGATTCCCATTGGATTCGGTATGCTGATTGGTAACATTCCCTTCAACATGGAGGCCGGCTTGAAGGTAGGTATCTATGAAGAAGGCTCTGTGCTGAACATCTTGTATCAAGGCGTAACATCTGGCTGGTATCCGCCGCTCATCTTCCTGGGTATCGGTGCGATGACAGACTTTTCTGCCTTGATATCCAATCCCAAGCTGATGCTGGTAGGTGCAGCCGCCCAGTTCGGTATCTTTGGAGCGTATATGATAGCCCTTGCTTTAGGATTTGATCCCATGCAGGCGGGTGCTATCGGCATCATCGGTGGAGCAGACGGTCCCACGGCCATCTTCCTCTCCTCCAAGTTAGCTCCTAATCTGATGGGCGCTATTGCCGTATCGGCCTATTCATACATGGCATTGGTTCCTGTGATACAACCGCCTATCATGCGGTTGCTCACCAACAAGCAGGAACGCCTCATCCGCATGAAACCTCCTCGTGCCGTCTCACACACAGAAAAGGTGATGTTCCCCATCATCGGTCTGTTGCTGACCACCTTTCTGGTACCCTCCGGTCTACCTCTGTTGGGAATGCTGTTCTTTGGTAACCTGTTGAAGGAGAGCGGCGTGACCCGTCGTCTGGCAAATACGGCCAGTGGTCCGTTGATTGATACCATCACCATCCTGTTGGGTCTGACGGTAGGTGCCTCGACGCAGGCATCCGAGTTCCTCACTTGGGACTCGATCCTGATCTTCTTCCTAGGAGCCATTTCATTTGTCATTGCTACCGCTTCAGGAGTCATCTTTGTGAAGATATTCAACCTCTTCCTCAAAAAGGGCAACAAGATCAATCCGCTCATCGGCAACTCCGGCGTATCTGCCGTACCCGACTCTGCACGTATCTCACAGACCGTCGGTTTGGAATACGATCCGACCAACTATCTGCTGATGCATGCCATGGGTCCCAATGTAGCAGGTGTCATCGGTTCGGCTGTAGCTGCCGGTATCTTGCTGGGCTTCCTGCTGTAATTCCATCCTGATGTAACTATAAGAATCCGTAGTACCTATCCATAGTAGTACGGATTCTTTTTTTTCAATCAATCCTTTCTCTCAAAATACCTTCCATACCATAAAGATAAGTTACAGTCTTGACTCTTCTACACCGAGATATAAATCAAGATTTATACTGTTTCTTATAAAATGAAAACGACTATGCAGTATCGACAACAACATATTGATGCAGTGGCAGGCCTTCTTATTATTAATATGATATTAGGACACTGCATACAAACAACAGATTGTACAGATATAATACTGTATAAATGGATGAATGCCCTATCATTCTTCATGTCTTGGTTTTTCTTTAAATCAGGTATGTACTATACAAAAAATCCATAAAATCACAGATAAAGTCTTTCAAAAAACGTATTTCATTGGTTAATTATAAGATCGTGTAACCTAGTTTTATCTCTATGTAAGATTGAAGGTAATATAACCCAATTATTAATTATCATAACTATTAATTGCCTTTCGCTTCCTTTACTAAGTATTTTATTTAGAGATCCTAAGTATTCGTGGATGATAGATAGAAACCTTAAAAAAACTGACACGACATACATAGTTTTTAAATTGCCATATACGTGCAGACCCAAGCAACATGCTCTCAAAGCAAGTATGTTGGGGGCAGGCAAACATACCGTTAGTACGATGCTTCATACGGTTGCATTGTCACTGTCAACGTGCTGCAGTGTCACTGTCAACCTGCTGACAGGGGAACAGAAGCAGGCTTACAAATTGATGGGAATAGACTCTGTAATGCGTTTGACCCTACACCAATTGGCTATAATCTGCTGAAAATAAAAATGATAAGCACGGTGCAAGAGGCGTATAACCCTACACCACTCTACACATGATATTCTGCTACTGCTTTCATTGTTACCTTAAAATAAAAACAAAGCAAAGGTAATACTACACGAAGTGTAGGTTGGTGTAGGGGGATGTAGGGTTAGGCAATGCATTCACCCAAACAAACACCTATTTAATGTGAGTTCGACGAATTCACATTACTGCGATAAACCACAATTACCCAATTAGGAAATAATTATTACCCCACGTTGCAAAACGTTCATTATTAGAGTATTTCCTTCCGAGACAAGCCTCTAAGATTATGTATTCTTATTATCATTCACTCATAATTGGCATTTATGCTTTATGTAAAAAAGAGCTGCACTCCATCAATCATCCAACAAACATGCATCAGTCGAATGGTCAGCAGACAAAAAGAAAGCGCAACTTCGAACTATATCACAGAAACGAAAGCTGCGCTTCCTGTTTACCATAAGAATATTCGTTTGCCGTTAGTTTAAACTTACTTAAACAGCTTGGGAACAAACTCGGTCAGATAGATGCGCCAGTTCTTCCAGATATGACCTTCGGCTGACTCATAATATTCATAGCTGTACCCCTTTTCGTCCAGCATCCGACGGAAGTCGGTATTGGCTTTGTAGAGGAAATCGGTATTGCCGATAGCGATGTAGTAGAGCGCCGGTTTCTTACCGAACTGCACCTTCAGCTTGGCTTCTAAATCTTTGTAGATGGGTGAATCAACCTTCGGATCAGACAGGATGGCTGCAGAGAAAAGACCGATGTAGTCAAACATGTCAGGATATTGCTTGGAGATATGCAGCGAATGGAAACCTCCCATCGACAGACCGGCAATGGCACGTCCATGCTTGCTTTTTATAGTGCGGTAATGGCTGTCTACATAGCGCACCACATCAGGGAAAGACGTCTCGAAGGAGCCTTCCATGGTCTTCGGCAGCCGCATGGTGGGACTTACAAACCCGTTGCTGGTTTCGCCGGGAGCAGCCTCCTGTGAGATGTTGCCATTGGTCATCACCACAATCATGGGTTTCGCCTTACCCTGAGCAATCAGGTTGTCCAGTATTTGCGCCGCACGCCCCAGCTCACTCCAGGCATTCTCGTCGCCGCCCATACCGTGCAGAAGATAGAAGACGGGGTAACGCTTGCCGCTGTCTTCATATCCTGCTGGCGTATATACTGTCATCCTGCGCTTCATACCGGCCGTAGGGCTTTCGTACCACACCTTAGCTACCGTACCATGAGGCACATCGTTCACCTTATAGAGGTCTGCACGGCCGCCACCGATGATGAACACATTCGTAACGCTCTGTACATCACGAATCATAAACACGTTGGACGGATCGTTAATCTTCAAGCCATCCACCAGAAAGGTATAGCTATAGAGTTCAGGCTTCAGAGGTTCAGGAGTCGTATATTCCCATACACCGTCCTTTTCCACAAGGTCGGCTACCCGTGCACCTTCTTCGGACGACTCACTGTTCAGGAAGTCACCCGTCACCTGCACACGCACCGCCTTAGGAGCTTTCAGACGGAAAGTGACAATCTGATTGTCATGAATCTCGGGAGAGACAATCTGGGAGCCGCCCCACAATGCCTGCTGCGCATACGTCAACAGAGCTGTCAGCATCAAGGCTGACGAAAAGAAAAATCGCTTCATACGTATCTGTTTTTTAAAGTTCATACTATTCTTCTTACTACCTGCACAAGCCTCCATCGGATTGATTGCCAAAGATAACTGCATCTTTAGAACTGTGCAACATTTCAGCTGACAATCTTACCAACAAATGGTTACCTGCAATATCTTAAACGTGAGTATTGCTGTCGTTTCTTTAGTGTAATGCTTAATTCTCCATGATGCAATTTTCCAATTGTTGCCATGGTTATGAAATGGTCGGTGCAAAATACTCACTTGATAATTTTGGACGTTAGGAAAATGTATTTGCTTAAATGAGTAAGATCGCAAATCATCCCACATAACAAACAGCCTAAAATAGTAAAGATAATAGCTACAATAGCATAGCAAAATCCTGTCGTATCGAATGAAAAAGCAGGAATCAATACTTTGCTAATAGCTGTAAAAAAGGGGCTAAATAAGACGATTAATAACGTATTTCGACCAATGTAATGAAGAGCGCATTTTCTTTTCAAAGGAATATATTTGTATATTTTCTGTAAAAAGCATATGACCAAATAAGTAATTGTTAAACTGGAAAGAGATCCTACATGTAGATTGTCGGGAATAGAAAACATGATAATTAATGGGATAGACGCAAAGAATGAAGGTTGAAATATGCTCAAGAAATGTCTGGTATTCCCTTTTAATATATGCCCAACAAGAAAACACATGGCATTATGCCATTCCATACCTGATACATATGTAATTGCATATAGAGAGATACCTAAAGCGATGTAAGCATTCAGTCCTTTTAGCTTGACGAATTTGACAATCAAATATTCAATCATTAGACAAATAATCAGTGTATTGATGTACCAATATGGGTTCGCAGGATGTAGAAATATCCTATTAAGGAACACGGATAAATTTATTTCGCCAATTGCTTGTTGCATGGGAATTACTCCTGATAATGCATAGTTTAAGCAGGTGTGTGTGGTTACAATGATTAGATAAGGGATGAAAAGCTTTCCAATTGAAATTGCGAATGAAGATATCGATTTGTCTGTATTTGCAAAATACCCGGAAATCAGGAGGAATCCTGGCATATGAAAAGAATAGATTACGTCATGAAAGTATGGATAAAATAGATTTATAATGGGCAAATGAAACAATATCATAAATGAGATAAATATGGCCTTAAAATAATCCACTTCATCGATTCTATTACGGTTTATTGCCTGGGATTTGCTATTTCTATGTACACGTTTCGGTATGTCTTTGTTTGGAATCATTGTTATATTCAAAGTTTTCTTTTGTGAAAAGGAAAATTGCTGACAAAGTTACTGCTTTGCAAAGATACATTATTCATTTTAGTTATCCAAAGTATGAGAATATTTTTTATAATATGAAATTTATTGTATAAACCATCGCCTATTCTTTATTCAAATGTTTCAATAGAAACTTTCAGCTTTCAACTGACAGCTACAAGCAAAGTCTGAAAATTATGCACGTTTTCTTTCACTGTGTGCAATTATATTGTATCTTTGCGCCCTATAAACTATAATTCAAGAAAAATATGAGAAGAAAACTATTGATTTGTGCCTCTTTATTAATCGTTTCAGTTTCAACTTTTGCTGGAGGCATTTTAACCAACACCAACCAACATCCCGCTTTCCTGCGTATGTTGTCCCGCGGTGCGACGTTCGATATAGATGCCGTCATATCCAATCCAGCAGGTTTGGCTTTCATGCCTAAAGATGGCTTCTACTGTTCACTTAGCATCCAGAGCGCTTTCCAGACCCGCAATATCGATGCCAACTACTATACATATACAGGTTTCAACGGTACGGCTCCCATCGTGTCCGACCAGCCCTATCACAAGTATTATGAAGGCAAGGCTGCCGCTCCCATCATTCCCAGTGTATTCGGTGCCTACAAAAAAGGCGACTGGGTCATCTCCTGCTATTTTGGCGTGACAGGCGGCGGTGGCAAGGCTTCGTTTGATGACGGTCTGCCCATGTTCGAATCACTGGCCATGGCAGGCATCTTCAAGGCCGGCCTGCAGCAAGGCAAGGTACTGACACAAGAGATATATGATATCAACAGTGCCATGGAGGGCAAGCAGTTCATCTACTCTGTCCAGCTGGGCTTGACCTACAAAATCAACGAATGGCTTTCGGCATTCGCCGGCGGCCGCATGAACTACTTTACCGGAGGCTACACCGGCTATCTGACCGCCAACCTGAAAGAGTCTTTGGGCGGTTCACAGCTGATGAACCTGGCTTTGGATTGCGACCAGACCGGCTGGGGACTGACTCCTATCATTGGTTTGGATGCCAAGCTGGGCCGACTGAACATCGGTGCCAAGTATGAGTTCAAAACCAACCTGAACATTGAGAACAACACAAAAGAGAATACCGATCCCGACGGTGCCTTGGCCGCTTTCAAACACGGTGTCAACACACCGAGCGACATACCTTCACTCCTCTCGGTGGCTGCAGGCTATCAGTTCCTGCCCAACCTGCGTGCCTCTGTGGAATACCACTTCTACGACGACAAACAGGCCGGTATGGCAAACGACAAACAGAAATACCTGACTAAAGGTACCAACGAATACCTGGCAGGTATTGAATGGGATGTCACCCAACGACTGACGCTGAGCTGTGGCGGACAAATTACCGACTACGGCCTTTCGGACAATTACCAGAGCGACACCAGCTTCTCATGCGACTCTTACAGCTTGGGATTCGGCGCCAAACTGAAGCTGACCGAAAAGGCAGACATCAACATAGGTTACATGTGGACTACCTACGATGACTACAAAAAAGTATCGGACAACTACAATGGCACAGGACTGAAGGGCAGCAATGTATACAGCCGCACCAATAAAGTGTTCGGCATGAGCATCGACTACAAGTTCTGATAAGAGAGTAGCCTCCCCAAACACGCTCTGCACAGAGGCACAAAGGCATGGATCATCTCCACATCGAAAGGAGAGCAATCCGATGCCTTTGTGCCTCTGTTTTTCCCTCGCGTATAAAAAACTGCAGATACGCCTACAGTCCCGATTTGATGACCCTGGCCGGATTGCCTACGGCCAACGACCCGGCAGGAATGTCGTCCACTACCACACTGCCTGCCCCGATGGTGCATCCGTCACCAATCGTAACACCCGGCAAGATGGTGACACCCCCACCAATCCAGCAATTGTCACCGATAGTGACCGGCCTTGCCCACTCGCGGCGCGTATTCCGTTCGGCCGGATTGGTGCTGTGACAAGCCGTATAGATGCCCACATTGGGCCCGATAAAACAGTCGTCACCGATGGTAACCAACGCCTCGTCGAGTACCGTAAAGCAGAAGTTGGCAAAAAAACGCTTCCCCACCCGGATATGCTTTCCGTAGTCACAATAGAAGGGTTGGTTGATGAACGTATCTTCATCGCTCTGCCCCAGAATCTCCTGCAGTTTCCGATTTCGCTCTTTCAGCAGTGTGGGACGTATCTGATTATACTCCCAACACAAATCCTTCACTCGATTCAGTTCTGCTATCAGTTGAGGGTCGGTCGCCTGATAGACCTCACCTGCCAACATTTTGTACATTTCCATATATTCTGTCATTTAATGATTATCACAAATCCAATTTACGTTTTATCCATCAAGTCGTTAATGTGGCAAAGATAGTGCAAATCGAGAGAAGGACTTTCATGCCTGCATGAAAAAGTTATTCCGAGGTGCAGCCTATCTTATCAAAAGATATGGGCTCCGGTAGAAATTGGTCGATTTTAGATTTTTTAATTGCAAAAAGTCATTTTTATAGTCCTGCAACCATTGCAATTCCAATAAATCTGTGTACCTTTGATTCGATATCAATAAAACAACAACCAACATCTGAAACACCATGAACCCTAACATTGACCTTAGTCCCAATCCGCTGGAAGTTTTCCTGCAGAAGCCTTGCGGTGAATTCACCAAGAGGGACATCGTGACCTACATTCGCGAAAAACAGATACGGATGATCAACTTCATGTATCCTGCCGCCGATGGCCGTCTGAAGACACTGAACTTCGTCATCAACAACTACGCCTATCTGGAGGCCATACTTACCTGTGGCGAGCGTGTCGACGGCTCCAGCCTCTTCCCCTTCATCGAAGCTGGCAGCAGCGACCTCTATGTCATTCCGCGTTTCCGAACCGCCTTCCTCGACCCCTTTGCCGAGATGCCGACCCTCTCCTTCCTGTGCGACTTCTTCAATAAAGATGGTCAGCCACTGGAGAGTTCACCCCAACACACCCTGCACAAAGCCTGTGAGACGTTCCGACAGGTAACCGGCATGGAATTCCAAGCCATGGGCGAACTGGAATATTATGTGATTGCCCCCGACGACAACACGTTTCCGGCTACCGACCAGCGCGGCTATCACGAATCGGCTCCGTATGCCAAGTTCAACGATTTCCGTACCAAGTGCATGAGCTATATCGCCCAGGCAGGAGGACAAATCAAATACGGACACTCGGAGGTGGGCAACTTCACACTGGAAGGAATGATTTACGAGCAGAACGAAATAGAGTTTCTGCCTGTCTACGCCGAACATGCAGCCGAGCAACTGATGATTGCCAAATGGATTATCCGCAATCTGGGCTATCAGTATGGCTATAACGTCACCTTCGCGCCTAAAATCACAGCCGGAAAGGCTGGCTCCGGTCTGCACATCCACATGCGTCTGATGCAAGAGGGTCAGAACCAGATGCTGACGGAGGGACGCTTGTCGGATACGGCCCGACGCGCCATTGCAGGCATGATGGAACTCGCTCCTTCCATTACCGCCTTTGGCAATACCAATCCCACCTCCTACTTCCGTCTGGTACCTCACCAAGAGGCACCCACCAACATCTGCTGGGGTGACCGCAACCGCTCTGTACTGGTACGTGTGCCGCTGGGATGGACAGCCCAGACCGACATGTCGCGCATCGTCAATCCGCTGGAACCTGACAGCCACTACGACACCACACAGAAGCAGACGGTAGAGATGCGCTCGCCCGACGGTTCGGCCGACCTCTATCTGTTGATGGCCGGATTGGCGGTGGCCTGCCGTCACGGCTGGGAGCTGCCAGATGCCTTGCAAATAGCCGAGCGGACGTATGTCAACGTCAACATCCACCAACAGGAGAATGCAGAGAAGCTGAAGAGCTTGGCCCAACTACCCGACAGCTGTGCCGCCTCTGCCGATTGCCTGCAGCGTCAACGCGCCATCTTCGAGCAATATGGTGTCTTCAGCCCCACCATGATTGATGGTGTCATACGCAAGCTGCAAGCCTACGACGACCGCCATCTGCGCAAAGAGCTGGAAGGGAATCCCGAAGCCATGCTTCGGCTGGTAAAGGCACATTTCCACTGCGGATAAATACCTATACGGGCCGTTAAACCAGCAAGAGGCATCACAATGGCTGTTGTGAGACCTTCACAATGGCTGTTATGAGGAGGGCATAACATGGTATCCTTCTTCTACCGATAGTCTGTGACCCGTAATTTGTAACTTCCATCCGCGTGACAGATATGACAGGTATGACACTTTCTGTATGAGGATTCATAAATTATATAATATATAGGGGTGTAATATATATGTATATAATTGTATATTTCCTAAGGAAAAGGGTGTCACACCTGTACCATCTGTCACGACGGACGGGAAGAAGCATGGCCAACACCCGACCCAGAGGAGGAGGGACAGAGAGAGGTGGCAGCATCTTGGAATAACTTTTTCGTGCAAGCATGAAAGTAGTTCGCGGATTTTACCTAAATTTGTGGCATGTTAGTATCAGGGAGGCGGAAACGAAGAGAGGAGCCTGTTCCTCTGCCAGCCTCTGCCCCCTTCAACCAAATGCAAAGCGATATGAAAAGAACCATTGCTATTTGTAGCGCAGCCCTGCTTCTGCTGGCAGGATGCGGCTCAGTTCCCGTCACCGGTCGGAAACAAGTCTTGTTAGTATCAGACCAGGAGGTATTGTCATCCAGCCTGACACAGTACAACACCTATATGAAGAGTGCCACGAAATCCTCTTCTGCCAGCCAATCGGCCATGGTGACGCGCGTAGGGAAAAAGATAGCTGCCGCTACCGAAAAATACCTGAAGGAGAACGGACTGGCATCGGAACTCACCAATTTCTCCTGGGAATTCAATCTGGTGAAGGACAATCAGGTGAACGCATTTTGTATGCCCGGAGGAAAGATTGTGGTGTACGAGGGATTGATGGCACTTGTCTCTTCGGATGACGAACTGGCAGTAGTCATCGGACACGAAGTGGCACATGCCGTAGCCAAGCACAGCAACGAGCGCATGAGCCAGCAGATTTTGGCACAATATGGGGCACAGGTCCTGGGGCAGTCTCTCTCGCAGAAGAGTGCCGCCCTGCAAACTCTGGCGAGTCAAGTGTATGGTGTAGGGGCCCAATATGGCGTGATGCTTCCTTTCTCGCGCAAGCATGAGACAGAGGCCGACTACATGGGACTGATTTTCATGCGTATGGCCGGCTACAATCCCGACGTTGCCATCAAATTCTGGCAGAAAATGTCGGCTGGTGGGGGCAGTCAGGTGCCTGAATTCATGAGTACCCATCCCAGCGATACCCGCCGCATCAGCGACATCCAGAAGGCATTGCCCGAAATCAAACAGAAATATTGATACGAAGCGCGTAGACCAGGCAACTGCCACGCAATCCGCGTACGACAAACAAAAACAACATACAGATTTATGAAACAGTCTCTTTGCATTCTTTGCACGCTGGCGTTGCTCTGTAGCGGATGCGGCAGCAGCCAATCAGTATCCGGCGACCCGAATGCCATCATGGCCGGTGCCGCCATCGGCGGTAATGTAGGAAGTGCCATTGGCGGACTGATAGGCGAAAGCAGCCATGGCTGGCGAGGAGGATATCGAGGATCAGCCATAGGCACCATCTTAGGTACCATTGCCGGTGCCGCCATCGGGAATGCGGTCAGCACCCCCAAACAGTCCGATGAAGAGAGCTACCGCATTGAACGTACACAACCCTCTCCCTCGCGTCCGAACGACCACGGAGGTGCCTCGGCTGTCATCGACCGGCTGCGAATACACAACATCCGCTTCATCGATGACAACCGCGACCATATACTCACCTCGGGCGAGAACAGCAAGGTGGTTTTTGAAATCATCAACGAAGGCAGCCAGACCGCCTACAACGTCATTCCCGTTGTCAGAGAGACCACAGGCATGAAGCGCATCTACATCTCGCCGTCGGTCATGATTGAGCAGATCGAACCTCAACAAGGGATGAAGTACACCGCCCACATCAGTGCCGGCGAACGCATCAAGGAGGGAGAAATCTGCATCCGCCTCGCCATTGCCGATGAATATGGCGAAGAGTATGACTGGCAAGAGTTTGAACTGCCTACCCAACGTTGATTGTACCCTCCCTTGCCCAGCATGATGCATCACTTCCAATCTGCTATCGAAGGCATTGAGTGGCCGCGCCAATTCACTTACCCCTTCTGCTACACGCCTCACCCGCTCTGCCAGCTGGCTGCCAAGCAGGTACAAGCCTATCTCAGCCAACAGGCTGAATGGCAGGAGGAGTTGTCGCACGGAAAGATGTTCGGTGTACTGGTGGTACACGATACCCACAGACAGATAGGCTTTCTGGCAGCCTATTCAGGCATCCTGGCCGGACGGAACGACCATCCCTACTTTGTACCTCCGGTCTTCGACCTGCTGCGTCCCGACGGATTCTTCAAAAAGGAAGAGGAGCATATATCGGCCATCAACCGACAGATTGCCTGTCTGGAACAAGAGGAAACCTATCTGCAACTCAAAGCAGATACGTTGCAACTGAGTCATGACATCCAACAAGAGTTAGAGGAAGCAAAAGCACGGATGAAAGCAGCCAAAGCCAAACGTGACAGCCGTCGGCAGGAGGCCCTGCTGCAACCCGACAAAGCCATCAGCCCGGCAGAAGAGGCTGAGATGATACGTGAAAGCCAGTTCCTGAAAGCAGCCTACAAACGGCTGGAGCGCGAACGGCAAGCACAGCTCCGCCTGCAACAGCAGGCATTGCAAGCGCACAAGGCTAACCTTGTATCCCTCAAGACCGAGCGCAAGGTGCGCTCAGCCCAGCTGCAACACCAACTGTTCGTCCACTTTCGGCTGCTCAACCAGCAAGGCGAGGTGCGCGACTTATGCGACATCTTCCAGTCCACCATACACCAAACCCCTCCTGCAGGTGCCGGCGAGTGCGCCGCCCCCAAACTGCTGCAATATGCCTACCTGCATCACCTGCACCCGCTGGCCATGGCCGAATTCTGGTGGGGAGCCTCTCCCAAAACAGAGGTGCGCCATCACGGTCACTACTATCCCGCCTGCAAAGGGAAATGCGAGCCCATCCTGAGACACATGTTATGGGGGCTAGATGTCGAGCAGAGCCCTTTGGAGCAGTATACCTCACAATCTGCCGATGACATCGAAACTGTCTACGAAGACCCTTGGCTGATGGTAGTCAACAAACCGGCCGGGATGCTCTCTGTGCCGGGGAAGGGTTCTCAACCCTCCGTACAAAGTTTGTTGCAGTCCCATGCCACGTCTTCCGACGGATTGCTCACCGTACATCGGCTGGATATGGACACCTCCGGCCTGTTGATATTGGCCAAGACCCGGAGCGTGCAGCAACTGCTACAGAGACAGTTTGAAGAGCGTCAAGTCAAGAAGAGATACGTTGCCCTGCTTGATGGGCGGGTAGAGCAGGCCCAAGGTACCATCGCACTGCCCCTCTGCCCCAATCCGATGGACCGTCCCCGTCAGATGGTTCATCCTCGCCTCGGGAAGCAGGCCATCACCCGCTACGAGGTCATTGCATACCACGGGGAAGAAACCCGCATCGCGTTCTATCCCGAGACAGGACGTACCCACCAGTTGCGCGTTCACGCCGCCCATCCCTCCGGACTTCATTGCCCCATTGTAGGCGACCGCCTTTATGGGAAGGAGGGCAGCCGCCTCTGCCTCCATTCCGAACAGATTGCATTTACCCATCCCATCCTGAAGACATCCCTCTGTTTTACCAGCGAGGTACCCTTCTGACACCACACAACACTCCTCCTCCCCTCACCCTTGCTTCATCCGGCAGGAATCCCCATTCAGCCGCAAAAAGAAGCTAAAGAAAACAAAAAAATGAAATATTTGGTCCCTAAACAGATATTTTCAGCAAAAAATTTTTGGGTTTTAATTGTAAATCGTATTTTTGTGTACAATTTTGGTGTAGTAAATGACGGAAGACGATAAGAAGTTAATAAGTATCTTTGAAACTCGACTAAGGCATCTGATTCATCTGCACGATGAGTTGAAACGCGAGAACAGGGAGTTGAAACAGCTCCTCGAAGCCAAAGAGCGGGAGTATGAAAAGATATGGACTGACTATCAGCAACTGGAGACAGACTACATCAATCTGAAAACAGCAACGGCAATCAGCCTGAACGGCAGCGACGTGAAGGAGGCGAAACAACGATTGTCAAAATTAGTGCGTGAAGTCGATAAGTGCATCGCCTTACTGAATGAATAAAAAGTGAAGGATGTATGAACGATAAGATAAGGGTCAACCTGAATATTGCAGCCGATATCAGTATTCCCGCATGGATTTCACCCAGCGACGAAGAACTGGTAAGAAAGGCGGCCCAAAAGGTGAAAGAAGATTTCAGTGCATACAATGCCAAGTATCAAAGGCAGAACTCGAAGGAAAAAGTATTGGCGCTTTTGGCCTATGAGTATGCCTTGAAGACGGTTGTACTTGAGCAGCGGAACGACACTGAACCTTATAGCAGAAAGATAAAAGAACTGACGGAATTGCTGGAAGAGTACTTCAAGGAACCTTGACCAATCCTGCCAGATGCCGACAGAATCTTTCGAGACAAAAAGAATTGATACGCACTGTAAAGGGAAATGTCTGTAAAAAAGACATTCTCTATGCAGTGTTTTTTTATTTATATATTAAAAACAAATTTAGAAAATGACAGTTACAATACTTGTATCTATTGCCTGCTTCATCGTCGGAGGGCTTGCCTCGTACCTGTTTTTCAAACATGGATTGAAAAGCAAGTGCGACAAGATTCTGAAGGATGCCGAGGCCGAAGGTGAAGTGATTAAGAAAAACAAGTTGCTGGAAGTGAAGGAGAAGTTCCTGAACAAGAAAGCAGATTTGGAGAAAGAGGTTGCCTTACGCAACCAGAAGATCCAACAAGTGGAAAACAAGCTGAAGCAACGCGAGCTGGTGCTGAACCAACGACAGGAAGAGTTGCAACGCAAGAAGATGGAGGCTGAAGCCGTCAAGGAGAATCTGGAGAACCAACTCACCATCATTGACAAGAAGAAAGAGGAGCTTGACCATCTGCAGCGCCAGGAGATAGAAAAGCTGGAAGCCATCTCGGGTCTGTCAGCCGAAGAGGCCAAGGAACGGATGGTAGAGTCACTGAAGGAGGAGGCCAAAACACAGGCACAGAGC
>SAMEA3663248__coassemble_106_pt1 | contig 33302 bp, 30 predicted proteins | sample SAMEA3663248__metabat2_low_PE_023 | metagenome-assembled genome bin SAMEA3663248 (sample SAMEA3663248) | pig gut metagenome | biome: pig gut; feature: pig-associated habitat; material: faeces | place: China | collected 2013
AACGAAGAGCAGCAGGCCACTGTCATCATTTCCAGCCACAACCTGAACCATACGGTCGATATCTGTTCACGCATTGCACTGCTGGAATACGGAGTGATTCTGCGTGACCTTCACAACGTAAACAATTCAGCTGAGCAAGAACTGGAGGCCTATTTCAATGTCCGCGTTGAACAGGAGATTGCCGAAGAGCAGTGCCAGAACGACGAAGCTTCCGCCACCCCCCAATCCGAAGAAGCATGAAACAGACTGCGACATACCACTTCCTTCTGACGGTTGGTCTGATACTCAGCTTGGCTTCATGCAACACTTCGCACCCGGACGGCTACTATCGCACATTGGCCCATGCCGGCCTTCGTCTGGGTTTGGACATTGACCGCAACGACAACCACAAGCTCTATCTGAATGCTGCAGAATGGATAGGTACCCCCTATCGCAGCGGAGGCGACAGCCGTGAGGGTATAGACTGCTCCGGGTTGACCCATCAGCTCTACCGGACCGTCTACCATATACGCCTTCCACGCAACGCCTCCGCCCAGCACAACCTCTGTCCGCACCTGCTTACACGCGATGAACTACGTCCGGGCGACCTGTTATTCTTCACTACCACCTCCTCCGGCCGGAAGATTGCCCATATAGGCATCTACCTGAAGGAGTGGAAGTTTATCCACGCCAGCAGCCAGGGAGTAATGGTCAGCAGCCTACTGGAAGAGTACTACCGGCAGCATTGGGTAGGAGGCGGACGGTTCGATAGGAACTGATTACCTACGATTCGTCCATGCCAGATGAGCCCAGCCCCATCCTCCCAACAGAATGACGAGTAATGTCTGCACACCGTGGACAATGAGAGCAAACACGGCAGCATCCGTAGCACTGACCCCGTAAAGCATCATCATGGTGATGACGGCAAAGTGCCACGGACCGGCTCCATTGGGTGTAGGTACGATTACAGCGAAGGTACCTGCCACAAACATCACCAAACCGGCCAGTGAATCCAGCCCGGCGGTGAATGGGAAGCAGAACAAGGTGAGATAGAAATGATAGTAGTAGCAGGCCCATATCAGCAACGTATAGAGCACGTACAAAGACACGTGGCGTACCCTGCTCAGTGAGAGGATGCCCTGCCATACGTGCAGCACCACACCACGCACCCGTTCAAAGAACGAGAGTGCCCGCAACAGATAATAAAAAAGAGCCACTACCCCGATGACGCAGAACAGGGACACATAAAACCAGGGCGACATAAGCAGGTGAACCAACGAAGGAATCTTAGTGCCTGTCTCCTCAAAGAAACGAAAGAAGACCGGCATCTGCAACAGGAATGTAACACCGGTAATCAACAATATACAAAGTGTATCTATAAGACGTTCCGTCACCACTGTACCAAGCGATTGTGCAAACGAGACCTGATCATGACGAGCCAACACTCCACAACGTGACACCTCCCCTACCCGGGGAAGTACCAGATTGGCGGCATAAGAGAGGAAGATAGCATCCACGCAGCTGCCACGTCTGGGGGATGCACCCAATGGCTCCAGAGTCTGTTTCCACCGCCACCCACGGAATACATGGCTCAACACCCCCGGCACAAGCGACAGCAACATCCATCCCCAATCCGTGTCATGCAACAACACGTCGCGTACACGGGAAAAATCAAAATCCCGGTAAACCCAATAGAGTATAAAAGCACCCAGCAGGATGGGCAAAACGATTTTCAATGTCTTTTTCATTCAGTCGACGTTTTCACTCATTTTTTTCGGTATCATTCTTTATTCTTCGGCAAAAAGAATTACCTTTGATGCGCCTTACGAAGAACGATTCTCTTAAGGCGGAGCAAATGTAACCATTTTGTTGATACATGAGATTAGTAAAACCAAAAAAGTTTCTCGGCCAGCACTTTCTGAAAGATCTGAAAGTGGCACAAGCCATAGCCGACACGGTGGATGCCTGCCCTACCCTACCCATTCTGGAAGTAGGGCCTGGTATGGGGGTACTTACTCAGTTCCTGCTTCCCAAAGCACGTGAACTGAAGGTGGTGGAGGTTGACTTTGAATCGGTAGCCTACCTGCGTGAAGCCTATCCGGTGCTGGAAGAAGGTATCATAGAAGATGATTTTCTGAAGATGCACCTGGACCGCCTGTTTGCCGGACGCCCTTTTGTGCTGACGGGTAACTATCCCTATAACATATCCAGCCAGATATTCTTCAAGATGCTGGACAACAAAGAACTGATACCCTGTTGCACAGGTATGATTCAGAAGGAGGTGGCCGAACGCATTGCCGCCGCTCCAGGCAGTAAGACGTATGGTATATTGAGTGTCTTGATTCAAGCATGGTACGACGTGGAGTATCTCTTTACCGTCAGTGAGCATGTGTTCAATCCTCCTCCTAAGGTGAAAAGCGCAGTCATCCGCATGATGCGCAACGATACCCGAGAATTGGGTTGCAATGAACAGTTGTTCAGACTAGTAGTGAAGACCACCTTTAACCAACGACGCAAAACGTTGCGCAACTCCATCAAGCCGTTACTTGGCAAGGATTGTCCGCTGACGGAAGATGCGCTGTTCAACCGCCGACCGGAACAGCTCTCCGTACAAGAGTTTGTAGATTTGACCAATCGCGTAGAGAAAGTACTGAACATAAAGCAATAACTCGTCAGAACAGAAGATAAAGTTATGGAAATTGACGAAGAATACATAGACAAAGTCAAAGGGTACATCGAACAGAAAGATGCCGAAAACGTAAAGGCAATGCTCACCGACCTTCATCCGGCCGATATAGCAGAACTATGTAACGACCTGGATCCGGAAGACGCACGCTTCGTCTACCGGCTGTTGGATAACGAAACTGCCGCAGACGTCTTGGTGGAGATGGACGAAGACGTACGTAAGGAATTCCTTGAGATACTGCCGTCAGAAACCATTGCCAAACGGTTCGTTGACTATATGGACACGGACGATGCCGTGGACCTGATGCGAGAACTGGACGAAGACAAACAGGAAGAGGTACTGTCGCACATCGAGGATATCGAACAAGCCGGCGACATCGTCGACTTGCTGAAATACGACGAAGACACGGCTGGTGGTTTGATGGGTACAGAAATGGTAACCGTCAACGAAAACTGGAGTATGCCTGAATGTCTGAAAGAGATGCGCCAACAGGCTGAACAGTTGGATGAGATCTATTATGTCTATGTCATCGATGACGACGACCGCCTGCAGGGTGTCTTTCCGCTGAAGAAGATGATTACATCACCTTCCGTATCAAAGGTGAAGCATGTCATGAAGAAAGATCCGCTCTCCGTTCACGTAGATACACCCATTGACGAAGTGGTACAAATGATTGAAAAATATGACTTGGTGGCCGTTCCGGTAGTTGACAGCATCGGACGATTGGTGGGCCAGATTACCGTAGACGATGTCATGGACGAGGTTCGTGAGCAGTCTGAACGCGACTACCAGTTGGCATCCGGTCTCTCACAAGACGTAGAGACAGATGATAACGTGGTACGCCAGACTACGGCACGCCTGCCTTGGCTGCTGATAGGTATGCTGGGCGGTATCGGCAACTCCATGATATTGGGAAACTTTGACAGCACCTTTGCCGCCCATCCCGAGATGGCACTCTATATCCCCCTGATTGGCGGCACCGGTGGAAATGTGGGTACACAGTCATCGGCTATCGTGGTGCAAGGTCTGGCCAACAGTTCGCTTGATGCCAAAGACACCTTCCGGCAGATTGTCAAGGAGTCTGTAGTAGCCCTCATCAATGCCACCATCATCTCCTTGCTGGTATACATCTACAATTTCATACGGTTCGGAGCTACGGCTACCGTAACCTATTCCGTATCCATCAGCCTCTTTGCCGTTGTTATGTTCGCCTCCATCTTCGGTACGCTGGTACCCATGACGCTGGAGAAGTTGAAGGTTGATCCGGCCATTGCCACCGGTCCCTTTATTTCCATCACCAACGACATTATCGGCATGATGCTCTATATGGGAATTACCGTACTTTTATCTTGATATACTGCACAACAGTTTACTTTTTCAAAGAAAAACAGACTGATAACAAGAAAAAAACCAGAAAAAAGTATGAAGTAACCAATTTATTTTGTTAATTTGTGGCTTATAATCCTACGGGGCACGCCCCGTCCCTAAAAGAATAAATACAATGACGGACACTCATGACACTAATCTCCCCGAAAAAACGGTGGAATTAGAAGAAGAAAAAAAGACAGCGGAGAGCCTTGAGCCGACAGAGCCCGAAGCTCCAGCAGAAAACGAGACTGCAGAGAAACCTGCTGTAACCACCCAACGGTTGACCAAGGAGGAAATTCTGGCCCGCCTGAAAGCGATTACAGAAGATGTGGAGAACAGCGCAAAAAGCGAAATAGACAGTTTGAAACAACTGTTCTATAAGCTACACAACGCAGAGTTGGAAACAGCACGCAAGGCATTCATTGATCAAGGTGGTGAAGCCGACGCATTCACTCCCCAACCCGATTCACGGGAGGAGGAGTTCAAAAGTCTGATGTCCGTCATTAAAGAGAAAAGAGGCCAGTTGACCGCCGAACAAGAGAAACAGAAAGAACTGAATCTGCAGATAAAGCTCTCCATCATCGAAGAGCTGAAAGAGTTGATAGAATCACCCGACGATGCCAACAAGAATTACAATGAGTTCAAGAAGCTGCAACAACAATGGAACGAGGTAACACTCATTCCGCAAGGGAAAGCCAATGAACTTTGGAAGAGTTACCAGCTCTACGTCGAGAAGTTCTATGACCTGCTGAAACTGAACAACGAGTTCCGCGAATACGACTTCAAGAAGAATCTGGAAATCAAGACACGGCTCTGTGAAGCAGCTGAAAAGTTAGCTGGTGAGCCGGATGTCGTTTCCGCCTTCCACCAACTGCAAAAACTGCATCAGGAATTCCGTGACACAGGTCCTGTAGCCAAGGAGTTGCGCGAAAGTCTATGGGCACGTTTTAAAGAGGCTTCCACCACTGTCAACCGTCGTCATCAGCAACATTTCGAGGCGTTGAAAGAGACCGAACAGCATAATTTGGACCAGAAGACTGTCATCTGCGAGATTATTGAATCCATCGAATATGGCGAACTGACCAGTTTCGCATCATGGGAGAACAAGACACAGGAAATCATTGCCCTACAAGCCAAATGGAAGACCATAGGCTTCGCACCACAAAAGATGAACGTCAAGATTTTCGAGCGTTTCCGTTCGGCATGCGACTACTTCTTCCGTCGCAAAGGTGAATTCTTTAAAGCACTGAAGGAGGGGATGAACGAGAATCTGGAAAAGAAACGTGCCCTCTGTGAACGTGCCGAAGCGCTGAAAGAGAGCACCGACTGGAAAGCGACAGCCGATGAACTGACCCGTCTGCAGAAAGAGTGGAAAACAATAGGTCCTGTGGCCAAAAAACATTCGGATGCCGTATGGAAACGCTTCATCTCGGCATGCGACTATTTCTTCGATCAGAAGGCCAAAGCTACCTCCAGCCAGCGAAGCATTGAACAGGAGAATCTGGAAAAGAAACGTTCCATCATAGCCCGCCTGCAGGAAATTGATGAAGAAACCGCTATAGACGAAGCCACCCGTCTGGTACGCGAACTGACAAAGGAGTGGAACAGTGTTGGCCATGTACCTTTTAAAGAGAAGGACAAGCTCTACAAACAGTACCGCACGCTGGTTGACGGATTATTCGACCGCTTCAACCTGTCGGCTTCAACCAAGAAGTTGGATAATTTCAAAACCTCCATCAATTCCATACAAGAGGGAGGCTCGCAGGCCCTATATCGCGAACGTGAGAAATTGGCACGCGCCTACGAAGCCATGAAGAGTGAGTTACAGACCTACGAAAACAACCTCGGTTTTCTGACGGCCTCATCAAAGAAAGGCAATAGCCTGTTGAATGAAATCAACCGAAAAGTAGATAAGCTGAAAGGCGACATTAAACTGATAGAAGAAAAAATCAAGGTAATAGACACCAACCTACAATGAGAGTTCTCTCATGAAGAGATTTGATGAGAGACACGATATCGCAGCTGCTGACAAGGATGAATCTCCTTTACGACCGTAATATCGTGTCTCTCTTTATTTATGCCACACACTCCCTACTTTCCCAAATACATCTGATATGAACAAACTATTTGCTTTCCTCATCATCTGTTGGTTAAGTATCAGCAGCTATGCATCCGAACTGGCTTATCACATTTCTTTCGCCCCCGAGAGCCATTACATCCATGTCAACCTGACCCTCAACGACCTGAAATGCGAGCAAACACTTCTGAAAATGCCAGTATGGGCACCCGGCTATTACCAAATAAAGGATTATCCACGGAATCTGGCCGATTTTGCCGTCACAGATACAGATGGCCAACCTATACAATGGGAGAAACAAGGCAAATCTGGATGGTTGGTTCGAAATGGGAAGCAGCGGAAGGTCATTGTAACGTATCGAGTCTATGCTCATAAACAGGATGTTTGTGAAGCCAAGGTTGACCCAGAAAGGGCCTTCATGCCTGGCAATGGAGTCTTCATGTATATAGATGGAGAGAAAGAGAATCCCATCACCGTCCACATACAACCAGCTGAAGGATGGGCGCATATATCCACAGGCATGGAAGCAGTCACCGGAAGCCCATTCACTTATCGGGCAAAGGATGCGGACGAACTATACGATTGCCCCTTCCTCATCGGCAACCATCTGGTAGTAAAGAAGCTATGGGAAGGACATGAATATGAGTTTGCCATCGAGACACCTGACGGAATCGAAGAGACCACCTTCTTTGACGATATCCGGAAAATTGTTGCTGAAGCCACCAAACTGATGGGCGAGGTTCCCTACTCACGCTACTGCTTCCTGCTGTTAGGGCAAGGACAAGGTGGACTGGAACACGCCAACTCACAGGCCAGTTTCACCGATGGTTCCTTTCGGTTCCAGTCGAGAAGCCATTACCTGCGTTTCCTCTACTTCATTGCCCACGAGTATTTCCACCTGTATAATGTAAAGCGCATCCGCCCTATCGAACTGGGTCCATTCGACTACGATCGCGAGGTATTCACAGCCATGTTATGGGTATCCGAAGGTATCAACATGCATTTCGAAACCGAATTAGTCCGACGGGCAGGATTGGCTTCCGATGAGGAGGTATTAGACAAAATGAGCGGATTCATCCGACGGATAGAGACACAAGAGGGACACAAGCACATGAGCCTTCGCCAAAGCAGCTACGACATCTGGCTCAACTTCCTCACCGACAACGAAAACGAAGACGAGGTGTGCATCAACTACTACTTCAAAGGCCCCATCGTGGCAATGCTGATGGATATAGAGATACGCCGACTGACCGACAACCAAAAGAGTCTGGACGACGTCATGCGCCTGCTATACTACAGCTACTACAAGGAGAAAGGCCGTGGTTTTACAGAAGAAGAGTTTTGGAAGGTATGCCATGAAGTGGCTGGAACTGAACTGACCGAAATGCGCCGCTACGTAGACACTACAACCGAGATAGACTATCCTCGTCACTTGGCACCTGCAGGTATCCGTATTGACGAGGAGTACCGTCTCTCCACCCCAAAGCAATAATAAGACAGAAAACTTATCCAACACCCTATTGACCTGTGTGTCCATCTACTTCATCCAGCAAGCATAGTATTGCAGCATAAGACAGTGATATCATGTCATGATATAGTCGTTTCAAGCCATGAAACGACCATTTTAGGCTACAATACGCTCGACAAACGTATGTGTTTAGATTAGAAAACATAAGCTCTAAGGGCTGGGAACATGCGTAAGCATAACTGGATATCTTTCTTCCATCCGGTTAAAGAGCACTTTATACTAACGCAAAAACGCCGTCCATCTTAGATGAACGGCGTTTTGCATATCTGATAAAGCATCTTATGCAGCCTTTGCCTTCGCAACAATAGCCTTGAATGCTTCGGGGTGATTCATTGCCAAGTCGGCCAACACCTTACGGTTGATTTCAATACCGGCTTTGTGCAAAGCACCCATCAGCTTTGAGTAAGAGAGACCTTCAAGGCGAGCGGCAGCATTGATACGCTGAATCCACAATGCACGGAAGTTTCTCTTCTTATTCTTACGGTCGCGGAAAGCATAGGTCAGACCCTTCTCCCAAGTATTCTTGGCTACGGTCCAAACATTCTTTCTTGCACCAAAGTAACCTCTGGTTAATTTCAAAATTTTCTTTCTTCTTGCTCTTGAAGCAACATGATTTACTGATCTTGGCATAGTTTTACTTGTTTTTGAATGTTAGCGCCGGTGCTTCTCACAACGGACTTATTACAGCTAATGCATTCGGTTAATAACTTAAATTCGTACGCTTCTACTTTTTATTTCATGGCGAGAAGTTCTTTCACCTGACTTACGTTGGTTCTATCCACAATGGTAGAATAACACAAGTTTCTCTTCTGCTTCTTCGTCTTCTTAGTCAGAATGTGACTATGAAAAGCGTGCTTTCTTTTGATTTTACCCGTTCCGGTAAGAGTGAATCTTTTTTTAGAACCGGAGTTAGTCTTGATCTTTGGCATCTTATTAATTAATTTTTAATTATTATTATATGGCAACGCACTATACCTTGGCGTTACTCATTTGTTTTCTGATAAATCGCCTGCAGCATCTTCTGCTTTTGCCTCTACTACCTTGGGAGCTGCTGTTTTCTTGGCAGCTACCCCCTTCTTCGGAGAGAGTTGGATGGTCATTCTCTTACCCTCCAATATCGGCATCTGATCTACCTTGGCATAATCTTCCAAATCATTGGCAAAACGGAGCAACAGAACTTCGCCCTGTTCCTTGAATAAAATGGAGCGTCCCTTAAAAAAGACGTAGGCCTTTACCTTGTCGCCATCTTCCAAAAAGCCTTTGGCATGTTTCAACTTGAAGTTGTAATCGTGGTCATCTGTCTGAGGACCGAAACGAATCTCCTTGACATTGACCTTTACTTGCTTGGCCTTTTGTTCCTTTTGACGTTTCTTCAATTGATACAGGAACTTAGAATACTCAATAATACGACAAACAGGAGGTTGTGCATTTGGAGAAATTTCCACGAGATCGGCCTCATGCTCCTCAGCCAGTCTTAAAGCCTGCGCTATCGGATACACTTTGGATTCTACATCATCGCCCACAATGCGGACTTCTTTGGCACGGATTTGTCCATTAATCCGATGTTGCCCTTTTAAGCTGTCATTCTTCATTAAATAACTTTACTTCCGGTTTGTTTCTTACTTTATAACTAAATTGTTTTATCAACTAAACTGACGTTGCAAAAGCCGCTACGTTTTTAATTGGGCGCAAAGTTACCATTTATTTATCATATTTTGAACTTCTTCGCTCATTTTTTTAGCGAATTCTTCAAATTTCATGGTTCCCATATCGCCTTCACCTTGCTTACGGACAGCAACTTCCTTGTTTTCGGCCTCTTTCTCACCGACTACAAGCATATAGGGGATACGCTTCATTTCGTTGTCACGAATCTTACGTCCGATTTTCTCGTTGCGTTCGTCAATGACAGCACGGAGGTCGAAACGTTTCAGATATTGCTGCACTTCGCGGGCATAATCATTGAACTTCTCGCTGATAGGCAGGATGGCGATTTGATCGGGAGCCAACCACAAGGGGAACTTGCCGGCTGTATGCTCAATCAGGACAGCCACGAAGCGTTCCATTGAACCGAAAGGAGCGCGATGAATCATGACCGGACGATGCTTTTGATTGTCCGCACCGGTATACTCCAATTGGAAACGTTCGGGCAGATTATAGTCTACCTGAATGGTACCCAACTGCCAACGGCGACCGATAGCATCCTTCACCATGAAGTCCAGCTTAGGACCGTAGAAAGCAGCTTCGCCATATTCCACTTTGGCTTTCAGGCCTTTCTCCTCACAAGCTTCAATAATAGCTTGCTCGGCACGTTCCCAATTTTCGTCGCTTCCGATATATTTCTCGCGGTTTTCCTTGTCACGCAAAGAAATCTGTGCCTCAAAATTCGTGAAGTTCATCGACTGGAACACAATGGAAATGATATCCATCACACGAAGGAACTCGTCTTTTACCTGATCAGGACGACAATAGATGTGGGCATCGTCTTGTGTAAAGCTACGTACACGAGTCAGTCCGTGCAATTCACCGCTCTGTTCATAACGACATACCGTTCCGAACTCGGCCAAGCGCAAAGGAAGATCCTTGTAGGAGCGAGGCGAGTTTTTGTATATCATACAGTGGTGCGGGCAGTTCATAGGTTTCAGGAAGTACTCTTCACCCTCCTCTGGAGTATGTATAGGTTGGAAAGAATCCTTTCCATATTTGGCATAGTGACCGGAGGTGATATAAAGAAGCTTGTTACCAATGGGCGGAGTGATGACCTCCTGGTAATCGTAACGGGCCTGGATGCGACGGAGGAACTCCTGCAGGCGCAAACGTAAGGCCGCTCCTTTCGGCAACCACATAGGCAAACCTTTACCTACGGTATCAGAGAACATGAAAAGATCCATCTCCTTACCAATCTTGCGGTGATCGCGTTTCTTGGCCTCTTCCAACAACACGAGATACTCATCAAGCATCTTCTTCTTCGGGAAGGTAATGCCATAGATACGGGTCATCATCTTACGGTCTTCGCGACCGCGCCAATAAGCGCCAGCCACTGACGTCAATTTGATAGCTTTGATAGGAGCTGTCGTCATCAAGTGCGGACCGCGACAAAGATCGGTAAAAGCACCCTGCGTATAGGTTGTGATATGTCCGTCTTCCAGTTCCGAAATCAATTCACATTTATAGGTTTCACCGCGATTGCCGAACATCGTCAACGCATCAGCTTTGGCTATATCAGCCCGAACCACAGCTTCCTTCTTGGCCACCAGTTCAGCCATTTTCTTCTCGATAGCAGGCAAATCGGATTCCTTGATAGGAGTTTCACCCGGATCTACATCATAATAGAAACCGTTTTCAATCGCAGGACCGATACCGAATTGGATACCGGGATAGAGTTCTTGCAAGGCCTCAGCCAGCAAGTGGGCACTGGTGTGCCAGAAGGCGTGTTTGCCCTGTTCGTCTTCCCACTTATAGAGCACAAAGTCGGAATCCTGCATAATAGGACGTCCCAACTCTATCGTCTCTCCGTTTACACCACACGCCAGCACTTCCTGTGCCAAACGTGAACTGATGCTCTCTGCAATCTGCAGACCTGTTACTCCTTCGTTGTACTCACGAACGGAGCCATCTGGAAATGTTATTTTAATCATAATGCTATGTATATTATTTCTATTCTACACCCAAGAAGATGGATATCTACTCCATCTTCCTATTTTCAAATTGCAAAATTAGCTATTTCTTTTTGATTATTACTCTCCTACAGCCGTAAATCTTTTAATGACATTATAGGCCGAAACGATACCCAGTTCACCGGCCTTACTCAAATCGGAGATTCCCTGTCTGTTGTTTCCTAAGAAGATATGGGTCAATCCACGATTGTAATACGCTTCTGCCAAATCAGGATTCAGCGAGAGAGCCTTATCGTAATCGGCCAAAGCGGCCCGATAGTCTTTCAGCATGGAAAGCAAGTTGGCTCGATTGTAATACCCATATACGAAATCAGGCGCCAAGCGCACGACCTGATCGAGATCTGCTCGCACGACCTCATAGTCTATGGCTTTCACATCAGCAGTCTGTCGCCCGTCAGCACGTGACGAGGCAACCTCTCCATCCAGTCCAGCCTCCGCCTTCTTATATTCCAGCTGTTTGTAGCGTATCAACGCACGCATGAAGTAAGCCGGGAAAAAGGTATCATCCAAAAGTATGGATTGGGTCAGATCGTCAACAGCACTGTCGAAATCCTGCACCAAATAAAAATCCAATGCACGTAGGAAACGTTTCTTTCCATCGTGAGCATCCGAAACGATGTCTGATGTATGCGTGTCTATCAACGCGAAATGGAACCGAACCTGTTCCTCGGTCAGCGGAGCTTCCATATTAGTAATTTTCAGCAGCTTAGGAAACATCTTAGTCTGGTTCAGTTCATCAATGAACTTATGGTAATGAACGATTCTCTTCACGTCGCTCATCTTTTCATAATAGGTCAATGCAAACATCGGCTCTAACTTGACAGAGACATTGCGATCCTGCACACGTCCCCGATAATCGCTCGTGTACCGTTTATCAGCATCCGAATCATCGGCTATCACAATCTTCCGATAATTCTCCATATTCTTATCCGATTTCTTGCGCGTCTTGCCACCGGCATCGGCTGTATCCGATTGTGACTCATCATCTTCATTTTTGTCCGCATTAGCACCAAACAGTCCATTCTGTTTGTCCAACTGCATCTTCAGGATTCTAATTTCATCTTGTTCAGCCCCCTTGCGGTCGCCAATCTTCTTACGAGCCTCTGCCCGATAATGATATCCCGCAAGGAAGTTCGGGTACTCCTCAATGACACGGGAATAATCATCAATAGCACCCTGGTAATCTCCCGTCTGAGCCCGTAACAAACCACGATTGAAAGCAGCCATCATGTTATCCGGTTCCATAGACAATACGAAATCAAAATCTTCGATGGCCCTATTGTCATCTCCGACTTGTGCGCGAAGCAATCCACGGTTGTAGTGACCCAGAAAATTATGCGGATCTATACTCAATGCCAGGTCATAATCGCTCATCGCTCCCCTCAGATTGTTCTGGTGGAAACGGGCCAATGCACGATTGATGTAATTGCCGGCATTGCGAGCACTCAAATGAATGGCCTGATCGAGATCGGCCTCCGCCTCCTTGTATTTACCTTGTTGAATCCTTACAATAGAACGGGCCGCCCAGCCATCAGGCTCATATCGGTCCATTTGGATTGCCTTGTCAAAGTCTGTCATAGCCTGCAAGGTATCCTTCTGCTTCAACGACACCTCGCCGCGCATCAAATAGGCACGAGTATAACGAGGAGCTATATCCAGCAACTTGCCCAAATCATCCTTGGCTGCAACATAGTCCTCTTTCTGAATGTGGCACAACGAGAGATTATGCCACAAAACCACATTTTCAGGATCGTACTTCAATGCCGTACGATAATCGGAAATGGCATCGTCAAACTTATTCTGTCTGATACGGGCCAGCCCTCTTATCTGATATGCACCCACTACGAACGGATTGCGCTGGATGGCTTCATCGCAATCCGCCTCAGCTCCCTGAAAATCATCCAGATTGATTTTTGCCAATCCACGATAAAAATAAGGTTCAAACAAGTAGGGTTTGGCACTGATGACCTGATTAAAATACTGAATGGACAACACGTAATCCTCAAAATACAAGGCATTTCGGGCAATAGTCATCACCCGTTCCGTATTAATCTGTGCGTGCAGGCATGCCGGCAGAAGCAAGAGCATTATCCACAAAAACTTACGCATCCGTCCTTTACTGTTAGCTGATTAGAAACTACTTTCTTACGGTTTTCACCTTATAATTGCAATGAGCTTTCCCCTTGAGCATCGCGTTCAGCTTGCCTTTGATCATCTGCTTACGCAACGCAGAAAGATGGTCGATAAACATCTTACCTTCCAGGTGGTCGAATTCATGCTGCATCACACGTGCCAAATAGCCTTCGACCTCCTCCTCGTGTTCAACCAAATTCTCATCCCAATATTTCACACGTATCTTGTTTCCTCTCTTCACCGACTCATGGATGCCCGGCAGACTTAAACAGCCCTCCTCCATAGAAACCTCCTCACCGGTCACCTCCAGAATGTGGGCATTAATATATGCTTTGCGAAAGCCCTTATATTCCGGCATGTCTTCGGACAACACGTCCAAGTCAATCACAACGACACGGATAGGCAGACCTATCTGCGGAGCTGCCAGTCCCACACCTTCAGCACGGTCCATGGTCTCAAACATATCTTGAATCAGTTCTTTCAGGTTAGGATAATCTAGAGTGATATCCTCTGCCACTTGTCTCAGTACGGGTTGTCCGTACACGTAAATCGGTAAAATCATCTTCAAATTCTGTATTAATACTATAAACGTTTGCTTTCCAAATAGGTTTGTAGAATAATCGTAGCACTGATTTCATCCACCAGTTCCTTGTTCTGGCGCGCTTTCTTTTTCAACCCCGCCTCCAACATGGTACGATGAGCCAAGACTGAGGTAAAACGTTCATCCACATACTCTATTGAGATATGAGGCAACTTGTTCTTCAATGAACGGACAAAGGGTTCGATATACTTCATGCTTTCTGAAGCCTCATTATTCATCTGCTTGGGAAGACCTACCAGAATACGTTCTACCGGTTCACGTTCTACGTAACCCAGTAGAAAATCGAGCAGTGTATGGGTAGGTACTGTGGTCAGCCCATTGGCAATCATCTGCAAAGTGTCACTTACTGCAATTCCCGTACGCTTTCTTCCGTAATCTATGGCTATTATTCTACTCATAACAAGTCACAAAGTTACGATTTATTTGAATTGCAACGGCATGAATAAACATATAATAACGAAAATCACATCTTTTGATGAGATATTCAGATTATCTAAGATGGATTTTAAAGGCAATGCCACCTGAGAAATAACGCATTTGCTGCATCTCAACCTGGAATTGCAAATGATTGAACAGCAAATAAGCAGCTCCGAGCGAAACATCTTTGGAATCATATTCGGCAGCCAGACGTAATGAGGGATGGAAAGAGGGATGATAGGTAATACCCGCAGCAACACCGTTCAGTTTATATTCAGTTCTGTTATTATAGAGATATGAGAGATGAACACCGACCTCTTCCGAACCTAAAGAGATGTGTTTGGTTGCTGCCAAAAAGAAACGACAGAAATAGCCGTTACCCTCAGTAGGTGCAACTTGCGTATTGCTGGATGTAAAAGGGTCTGAAGTTCCAACCACCACTGCGGGCATATACCTCCAGAACTGGCCTTCCTTTAAAAGGCGAAGACGAAGCGAGAAGTATCGATCCTGATTGGTAAAGCCAGAATAGCCATAAGGGCCTAAGCCCAAAGCTTCCGCCTTGAATAGTGTACAAGTATATGCGACTTCCATCCACGGGAGAATGGTGACATTGAGATAATAGTTATAAGTGTTATAATACCATGTAGGGGGAGTAAGTTCCTTATGCAGGAAATTGCCTCCTATCAGCACTGTCTTGTCGCGCTGCATCTCAGCAGAAGGTGCATGAAGCAAGCCGGTCGTGCCATAAGTCAGCTGTGCATACCCTGCATACGACGAGACCAGACAAAAGAGGGCTATCAGAAGTTGCTTATTTCGCATAAAGATTCATCGGGAAAAAAGAAGAGGGTGTTATGACGCACCCTCTTCCCAATCAAACTATTTCAAATAGTCTCTATTATTCTACGATAACCACGCGGTTCAGGAAGTTCTTGCCAAACATATTCTCCGTACCACCGAAGCCTACGCATTCAAGTTGGCTCTTGTCAACGCCTTCAGCAATCAAAGCATCGTAAACCACCTGAGCACGTTTTTCAGAAAGTTTCTGGTTGAATGAAGCGCTACCAGTAGCCTTGTCACAATAACCTGCCACTTTATACTTCTTGTCAGAGTTTGCCTTCATCTTCTTGGCAATCAACTGGATGTTGACCTTACCATAGTCGTCCAGACGGGCGCTACCGATACGGAAGAATACAGCCAACGGACCTGCACTTTCAATTTCCTTCGTCACTTCCTTCACTTCCGGCTTTCTGTTAGCCAATGAGTTGCGGCAATCTGCCAAATCGGCCTGCGCCTTAGCCAGTTCGCTTCTGTAACGGTTGATTTCAGCATTGATGGCATCTTCGTCGATGTTGGAAGCACGAACGAACTTCTTGCCACCGAATGTATAAGCCAGGCCTACGTTTACACGAGCTGTAGCTTCAGCCTTGCGGCAATCGCTGACATCACCAAAAATAGAAGGAGTCACGCCCACGCGACCTTCTACGTTCAAAGCAAGACGTTTGTTCAGATTGAAACCCAGTCCCAAACCTACAGTAGCACCGAAACGAGCCTTCAAATCATCGTTTTCTTCCACTACATAAGCATTGGCAGTAGACTCACCCGTAAACTGAGTTCCCACAGAGGAGAGGTTCATTGTAGGACCTCCAAACAGATAGAAGTCTACTACACGATCAGGATTGTATCCACCAAACAAAGTTGTCAGATTCAGCATTGCATCCAAGTTGATTTCACCGAACTGCTTGCAATACTTATGATATTCAGACTGACCTTCAACAAAGTAGCCATTATCCTGATCATCCAGACTCTGCCACAGACCACTGATGACACCACGAACGCCCCAAGTAGGAGTAATCAACTTACCAATCTGCAGATTGACGTTCATTGTCGGCGTATTCATGCCACCATTCAATACGGACATACCACCTACACCCACACCGATGAAGATGTTGTCAGAAGCCTTCTCTGTATAATATTTGTTCTTTGCCTCCTGTGCGTTTACAGCCACAGAAGCACCAGCCAACAAAGCGGCAGCGAACAATAATTTTGCTTTCATCTTTATTCTAAGTTTTAAGTTATCAAATCAATTAGTTAGCGTACACATTATGCGGGATCTACAATACCACCACCTGCATTTGCGTCATAACCATGTTCACCATGACCGTGACCTGGAACGTATTCATGAGAATGACCCGGAAGAGCAGTTTCTTCAGAAGAAGCACCAGAACCATATACAGTCTCAATGGTCACCTTACCCAAGTCTTCACCTGTTTCCTTATAAGAGAAGCTCATGACAGCATCTGATGACGTTTCAAAATAATAAACACGATAGAGACTCCAAGCAGAGAATTTGAACTCTACAGAAACATCCTCTGAATTGTCATACGTATATGCAGAAGAATCGAAATCTACTCTGCTATCCAGTTCGTTCTTGACAACCTTAGAATAGTCACGCTTCGTATAAGTGAACGTACGTCTCAAGATATAGTCGTTAGCGTTTTCCATCCACATGGCATCGGCATGGCTGTGAGAGGGATCACCCAAATCGTAAGTCTTGATTACGGGGTCGCCAAATTTCGTTGCAATAACCAGCGTCTTGTCCTCCGCGGGCTCTTGGTAAGCAACAGTAATTGTCACCTTAAATTCAGCTACTGTACCGGCTTTCAGAGCAGGAATGGTAACACTGGTTGTACCGGAATTACCCTTATAAGTAGCAGTAAAGTTGACAGTTTGAGCAGCCAGATCTTTGTTACCGGTCAAAGTCAGTTTGCCATTTTCAACTGCACCTTTGTCTGAAGTAATCGTAGCCTCATTGGTTACCACGCTTTGAGTAAAGAACTCACGTACTTCCACATTGATAACAGCCTCAGCGGGCTTTGACTCGAATGTCGCATTCACATCTTCTTTCTCACAAGAGGTGAAGAGAGATCCTGTCAATGCAACTACGGCAAAAGCGAACATAGCTTTCAAACCGTTCAAGAATTTAATCTTTTTCATCTCAATAATAATTTAAAAGTTTAACAATTCAGACTTAATAAAATATGGATTAAAACTATTCTCCTTAATTATATTATCGCAGGCCTCCGCTTTATATTCCTTATAATAATAACGTTCATTTCCCGCGTTGTATATAATACCCATCGAAGGAGCCGTATCAATCCGTGGCCAACGATTCTTATATCGTTTGTATCGATAAGGCGGCAGAGCCACCTGAAAACGAAACCCTCCGTTTGCCTTTGCCTCTTTAGCCTTCATCGCATAAAATCCGATAGAACAATAGCGAAAGTGGCGTATCATTTCAAATTTCACTCCCCTATCCTCTTTGAGGTACTGTTCGGCTTTCAATATGAACTGAGTGTTATACTGAGGCCAATAGAAGCCTGCGCCCAACGTCCATGTCAGCGTCATATCCGTATCATAATGATATCGGAATCCATCCCAAAAACCGACACCCGTATACCCCACACGTACCATAGCAGAGAGGCGTTCATCTTTAAAAGGATGTCTAAGCGCAACGTCCACTCCGAAACGGTCTGCGCTAAAACAGCCTACTGTCACCTTTCCGAACAGCTGATAAGGCAAACGGAAACTCTGCGACAACGTCAGATGCCCCGGATGAATTTTCCCCTCGTAATCCCCATAACCATCGTTATACACCGGCACTTTCAACTGTGCCGTCAGACGCATACCACGCCAAAAAGAGACTTCAACAGCCGGGCTCAAGTCAAACAGTACTTGGTAGATTTGAGTCAATATCAAGTTTCTGAATGACAACTGAGGATAGACCAGCACATCAACCTTAAACAAAGAGCTATTTTTCGTCTTCGCCCGTTTCACCTTCTTCCAGGCATCTCCCAGTTCATAACTGGCATCCCATGCTTGGCGTCGGACGAGTGACAGCGTATCGACCTCCGCTGTGCGCCGATAGCTGAGCGAAATCTGCGGGACTCCGTTGTCAAGTACAATCACCCGACAGGATTTATCGTGAGGCATGCCCCATCGCTGGATTACATCCACCGCTTTACCGATTCCCACGCCTTGCAGACGATAAGTTGAATTCTGCAACACATAAACCCGTTCGGCTTCATCTTCCGTCCACCGCACATTTTCAAATCCCATTTCCACCAGTACATCCGTCACAAGTTCTCCCGTCTGACAAAATCCCCCTACGGGAGACAGGCAGTAAAGCAAGAACGCCACATAACGTGCTATTGTTTTAGTAGTTAGGGACTTTCCCATGTTAAAGCTTCTTAACCTCCTTTTTTCCACAATTCTCGCGTGCCTATACGACACAAAACTTGCTGCAAAAATAGACACTTTTTTAATAACTCCAAAGATTTTATATAAAAAAATGCCTTGATAATAGCGGAGACATCAATAAATCAAGTTCACATTATCCACCCACAGCGAATTTCCAGGCGAGCCGACATAGGCTCCTCCGTGGCTCGAAGTGAACTGTAAGATGAGATGGGTCGGCTCATCATCGGCCGTTCCCCATGCCACTTCGTGAATGGGCACGCTGTTGCCTTTGCTGTTCACAGCATAGCGTTCCTCCACCTGCAAACGCATCATGTGCGCCTTGTAAGCAGGGTCTCCCGTGATGTCTCCATACAGAATGGGATAGGTCACTTTGTTCCGCCAATCCGTCGTCGAAGCATAATAGCGCACCACCATGGTACCCACCCGCTTGGCATAGATATTTCCTTTGCTATCTTCCCACCGTTTTTGCAGTAGCAAAATCACGGCAGGGAAGTCCTTTCCCTCCACATCGGTAATCTTACCGAAACCGGTAGCCCGGATTCTCTTCTCCCGATCGGACATCTTCACCTTGTAGTCAAACTGTACGGCAATCGGTTTTTTTGTAAAAGCGATACCCGAATTGATCATCTTCTGCGGATTCCTGGTTCCTTTGATAGGTTCATGCGTTTCTCCCAAATAGATGGATCCGGCAGCCAGAACAGTAATGTCCAACAGCCCGGCTACCTTGACACTCTCCATTCGGGTATCCAGACGTGCGCAAAAGTCACTGTCTCTTTTCTCTGGAAAGACGGAGGTGTTTGTCTTGGTGACCCCCATCACACGCGCCATTACGTTGGACGAGGCCCAGGGCGACCCACCCCTGTTGCGATAAGCACTGTTGTCTGTCACGGTAGCAGTAGGGGCAATGGCATACACATGCTTGGTTGCCCCACCTATAATACCAGATTCCTTAATCTGTCGGTCTACCCACTGGTTCATGTCACCGAAAGGGATTGGCTCCACTGTATGATGTTGGGCCCATAGGGGCAGACAAAGGCTCAAGCTGGCCCAAACGATTGCCGTCAACATCCGTATACGTTTCATCTCCTCCATTGTCTCAAAGCTGATAGTTCCACTGCTCCAACGCATATCCCCAATGCTTTTGCACCAATTGCACAGTTCGTTCATCATATTGGTAACGATTTTTCTTGTATCCCTTCTTTCCACCCACATAGTTCTCGATAGCCGGGCGCGCTTCTGCAAACCCTGGTATGGAGAGTGCCTGATAGATATGCTCCGTCATCCCCAATGCATCGGCCTCAAAATCCTCGAAATTCACCTCTATCAGATGCCCCTGAGGGATACACCCCTTGTCCGCCTCGTACTTCTGATACAACTTGGTATAGATAGAGAGAATGTTCATTTCCAACTCTTCGGGAGTAATATCCTGCAGCTTCAGCGGCTGGATGGTATTCGTAAAGAAACTGCGGGTGCTTTCAAACACCGTATAAGGGTTGCGTATCAGATAGATGAACTTAGCCCGAGGGAACATCTTCACCAATTCTTTCACCCGTCCGGTATGAGGCGGATTCTTACTCAGGAACTGGGTTCCGTGCGTATTCCAAAGCGAAATTTTTATCAGTTTCACGAAAGTCTCCTCAAACGTTTTCAATTCCTGCGGTGTCAGATTATTGAATAGCAGGTACTTGTCTGCATACTCCTGTTGATGCCGGGGAAGGAACCAAAAGTTGTAGTAGGTGTATGGCATCATATTAGTCAGCGCAAACTCTTCCTCTTGCGCCAAGTCTACAGCCAACTCCATGTTGTCCGTAGGCCGTTTGTCCGGCATCAGCCAGCTCATATTTTTCTTAAAGAAAGGTTGTCCCCACATCATCAGATGGGGGAAAACGGTCTGATACGTGGTATTGTAGCCAAAATGGCGGTCGCATGAAAAGACATTGTGCATGAAGGTAGTACCACTGCGCCAATGCCCCAAGATAAATACGGGGTCATGTTCCAGCGGCTTGTCAGCCAGCAATTTGTCGTAACGCCGGTCTTGCAATGGAGCCAGCAGGGAGAGTAACCGACACACAGCCTTTGTCAGCCGATACTTGCTTCGATACGCAGCATCCACCTCGCGTCCGGCCGTAACGGCCTTGAACGTCCTCCAGTCTGCTCCTACCAACGTATTGATAGGCAGCTTATTGAATTCCAAAAGTCCCATTTTTAATATAAACTATTCATTGTCACACTATCTGTCACCTCACTTTTTGAGGTGGACAGCGATACCTTGTCGTTCCAGTTCCTTGAAAGCCTTTTCAATGGCCGGATAGTGTTCCGGCGAGATGTCCAGACGAGACAAATCTATCACCGGCAAATCCGATGCCAGATGCAGTTCCTTCTCGCCCAGTCGGCCGATAATCATCCCCACGGCACAGGTATTGTTGCTGATGGGATCAATCAGGATAAAGGATCCAGTAGCCTTGTTCGTCCGATAAGGATCAAAGAACTGCTCTTTTGCCGTCGTCAGTACCACCCTTCCTATCTGGTTAAGTGTCATCGGCAGCGTTTCTATAGTCAGACGTCCGTTCTGTTCAGAGAGATGCTCCATCGTGTTCACATCCACCTTGTACTTAATGTCATCTATGCGGACACGGCTCAGGTTGGTAGTCTGCTTGATGAAAAAGGATTTGTCCATATCCATCGGCTCCTCATCCATCCACACCAGCATGGCATCCAGCACGCGCCCGACCAAGGACATATTATCCGGATGAACCAGCATCTCTCCGCGCGACACATCTATCTCATCCTCCAGTGTAAGCGTGATGGATTGGGGCGGGAAAGCTTCCTCCAATTCGCCGTCATAGGTCACGATGCACTTGACGCGAGACCGTTTTCCGGAAGGAAGTGCCAGCACCTCGTCTCCTTTGCGGACAGTGCCCGAGGCCACCTTTCCACAGAAGCCTCTGAAGTCGAGATTGGGTCGCAACACATACTGCACGGGAAAGCGGAAATCGGACAGGTTATGGTCGTTGCTGATGGGTACATTTTCCAGGAAATCGAGCAACGAGGGTCCTGCATACCAAGGTGTCCGCACAGACTTTTCCACTACGTTGTCACCATCCAGTGCCGACAATGGTATGCACTGCACGTCAGGGATGTCCAGCGGAGCGATAAACTCCTTGTATGCCGACACGATGTCGCAGAAACGTTCTTCAGAGAAATCCACCAGATCCATCTTGTTCACAGCCAGTACCACATGCTTGATTCCCAGCAGCGAAACCAGGAATGTATGACGGCGGGTCTGCGTGATGACTCCCGTACGGGCATCCACCAGTATGACAGCAAGGTTTGCGGTAGAACCGCCGGTAATCATGTTTCGTGTATACTGTTCATGCCCCGGAGTATCTGCGATGATAAACTTGCGGTTGTTCGTCGAGAAGTAGCGGTAAGCCACATCAATGGTGATACCCTGCTCGCGCTCCGCCTTCAATCCGTCCAGCAGCAATGCGTAGTCAATGTGCTCGCCGGCATTCCCCATGCGCTTGCTGTCCCGTTCCAATGCATCCAGCTGGTCTTCATATATCTTCTTACTGTCGAACAACAGGCGTCCTATCAGTGTAGACTTCCCATCGTCCACCGAACCTGCAGTCAGAAACCGCAGCAAGTCCTTCTGTTCATCCTTATCCAAAAATGCTTTTATATCCAATTTTGAATCATCCATTGTACAAATCCTTTCTTTCATTTAGAAATACCCTTCCCGTTTCTTCTGCTCCATGCTGGCATCCTGGTCGAAATCAATCACTCGCGTCGTACGCTCGCTCTTGGTAGTGGTCATCATCTCCTCTACAATCTTCTCGATGGTGTCAGCCGTACTCTCCACAGCCCCTGTCAGCGGCCAGCATCCCAACGTGCGGAAGCGTACCATGCGCATCTGTATCTTGTCACGGTACGATGCCGGCAGGCGGTCATCATCCGCCATAATCAGATTGCCATCTATCTCCACACAAGGACGTTCCTTGGCAAAATAGAGTGGAACGATAGGTATGTTCTCCAACCGGATGTACTGCCAGATGTCCAATTCGGTCCAATTGCTTAACGGGAACACACGGATACTCTCCCCCTTATGCACGCGGGCATTGTAGATGTCCCACAGCTCCGGTCGTTGGTTCTTCGGATCCCACTGATGGAACTTGTCGCGAAACGAGAATATACGTTCCTTCGCACGCGACTTCTCCTCATCCCGGCGTGCTCCACCAAAGGCCGCATCAAACTTGTATTTGTCCAATGCCTGAAGCAACGCCTTGGTTTTCATTAAGTCGGTATGCACCTTACTACCATGCGTAAAGGGTCCCACACCGGCCCGATAGGCCTCCATATTACTTTCTACAATGAGATTCCAGCCATACTTTCGGACATACTCGTCGCGAAACTCTATCATCTCCCTGAATTTCCATTTGGAGTCAATATGCATCAAAGGGAAGGGTACCTTACCCGGATAAAATGCTTTTTCGGCCAGACGTACCATCACCGACGAATCCTTTCCGATGCTGTACAGCATCACCGGATTCTCAAATTCCGCTGCCACCTCACGGATGATATGAATGGACTCGGCTTCGAGTTCCTTCAAGTGGCTCAGTCTATATACTGTTTCCATAGAGCTTTACTTCTTTTTAGGTTCTACTTTAGGCAACACCAGTGCCAACAATCGGTCTACAGCCTCTTCCACGGAAAGGTGGGAAGTGTCCAGTGTAAGAGCCGGGTGTTCAGGCACCTCAAAAGGCGCTGAGATACCCGTAAAATTCGTTATCTCGCCGCACCGTGCCTTGGCATAAAGCCCCTTCACATCTCTCTCCTCACACGTCTGTAGCGGTGTGCTGACGAAGATTTCCAGAAAGTCCTCCCTTCCGATGATGTCGGCTGCCATCTGTCGCAGACGATTCGTAGGACTGATGAAAGCGGCAATGGTGATAACGCCCGTATCTATAAACAGACGCGCTACCTCGGCTATGCGACGTATGTTCTCCACACGATCCTCTTCCGAGAAGCCCAGGTTGTTATTGATACCGCTACGGATGTTGTCTCCGTCCAGTATACGGCAGAACAGTCCTCGTCTATGCAGTTCCCTTTCCAAAGCGATGGCCAGCGTACTTTTCCCCGAGCCGCTTAGTCCTGTAAACCATACCATGACGGCGCGTTGTCCTATCAGCTCCTCTTTGTCCGTACGGGAGAGCATTCGATCGAAAACCGGATAGATATGCTTTTGTGTCATAACTCAACATTCATTTAAAATGGCCAAATAATAGGTATCAAAAACACCGAAATTAAAAACGTGATGATATTCAGGGGCAATCCTACACGCACAAAGTCTGTAAAACGATAGTTGCCTATACCTTGCACAATCAAATTGGTCTGATAACCGATGGGGGTGGAGAAGCTGGCAGACGCCGCCATGCAGATGACCACAAAGAAGGGCATCGGGCTGGCTCCCAGTTGCGCTGAGATAGAGAGCGCCAGAGGGAAGGCCAATGCAGCTGCCGCATTGTTCGTAATCAACTCCGTAAAAAGATTGGTAATGATAAACAAAGCCGCCAACAGGACGTAGGGTCCGTAGCTGTCACTCATGTCAATGATGAACCTTGCCACACCATCCGCCACTCCGGAATTGACCATCGCCTTGCTGATTGCAAAAGCACACGCGATGGTGATGAGAACGTCCCAAGAGATATATTTCGTATACTTACGAGCGGGAAAAACGTGAGTCCACGCCATGATGATGGTAGTGACAGAAACGAAAAAGAACATGTCCAGCTTGATGCCGGGCAAGGCTTTGCGCATAGCAGGCAGTTCACCCACCGTAGCCCCCACAATCATCAGTATCAACAGTGCCAATGCGAACCAGCGTTTTCTGCGTCCGGCCACCGGCTCTGCATCCCTACCGTTTGCCAACATCACGAACACCGACGACTCACCCCAAGCCTGAATGAACGAATCATCTGCCAGCAACACCAATGTATCTCCCTCCCGCAAATATTCTTCGCTCAGACTTTCAGTCAAGCTCTGTCCTCCCCGTTTGATCTCTCTAACCTCTGCGCCATAGTGACGTTTGAAGTTGAATTCGCCCAGCCTCTTGTTGATGCCAGGGAAACGTGCACCCAGTACAGCCTCCACCCGATGCAGGTCCCCACGCTCTTCCAGGTCGTCGTCCGCATCCGCCGCATGGCCACGTTGATCCGGTAACAGTCTCGATGAGAATATAAACAGATACAGGATACCTGTTACTGCTATAAAGATGCCCACCTTGCCCAACTCGAACATGGAGAACCCTTCGTATCCGGCCTCCAGTATCATACCATGTACCACCAAATTGGTAGAGGTACCTATCAACGTACAGATTCCCCCCAATATGGTGACGTACGACAGTGGTATCAGGAATTTGGTGGCTGGCAGTCTGACTGACTCTGCCCACCGCTTGATGATGGGGGCAAAAATGACGACCACAGGCGTATTGTTCAAGAAGGCCGAGACGAATGAGATGACAGGCAACATACGCAACTGCGCTTTGAACACAGTAGTTCTTCCCTGCGGAAGCAGTCGTTTGATCAGTTGCCCCAAGGCTCCCGATTGGCGGACTCCTTCGCTGACCAGAAATAGCAGTGCCACGGTTATCATCCCCTTGTTGCTAAATCCCTCCAGCATCTCGGATGGTGTCAGGATGCCGGCACACAAGAACAATACAACTACGGAAAAAAGCACCATTCCTGGACGCATACGATCCGTCACCAATGCCACCACCATAGCCAGCAAGCCCAACAACACAATCAGCATATCGAATGTCATCCTACACTTTTTTAGTTGATTACTACTTTTTATTCCTTCTGCGAGGTTCTACCACGAACCAAGGATTTAGCAGATTTTCCTTGTTATAGCGGAGGGGGGCATCGGTTCCAACCTGATACATTTCCCGGCCAGCGGCACGAGCGATAGCGTGTCCGGCAGCCGTATCCCACTCCATGGTAGGTGCAAAGCGGGGATAGACATCGGCCACCCCTTCCGCCACCAGACATATCTTCAAGGAACTGCCCGAAGAGACCAGTTCCACGGCACCATGCCGTAGCCTCAGTTCTTCTATATAAGCTTCGGTCTCTGGTGTTAAATGCGAGCGCGAGGCCACCACTACCAGCGAAGTGTGCCCATCTGCCGCAGGCAGTCGTACAGCTCGCTCCCATAACTGATCCAGTGTCAGCCCCTCCCGGTAGGTCATGTCCGCCACCTTATAGGCCCCCAGTTCTTCATCGGCAAAGTAGAGGACACGTCTTACGGGCAGGTAGATGACCCCCATCACAGGGACTCCCTCCCTCACCCACGCAATGTTCACCGTAAACTCACCGTTGCGTTTGATGAACTCTTTGGTTCCGTCCAGCGGATCCACCACCCACAACGCTTGCCATCCCTTACGATCAGCATAAGGCATCAACTTTCCCTCCTCGCTCAGCAAGGGGAAAGGCGTGTCCGCCAAGGCATTGGCAATGGCTTCGTGTGCCTTACGGTCAGCTATGGTTAATGGAGAATCATCGGCTTTTCGTTCAATCTGAAAATCCGAATCCGGATGGTCGTATATAGCGCGTATCCGATTACCGGCATCTAAGGCTGCGTCAATAGCTTTCAATATATAGTAAGGTTCCATATCAGTCTGTTTTTTTTCATTTCTGTGCGAGTTCCACTTTCGCAGGGTGCTAACAGTGAGCAAAGATAAAAACTATCTTCTTGCAAATAGTTTACTGATTCGTTTTATAACTTTTTTTAAGCGAGTTAAGGATGAATAAAGAGGAGTTTTGCATTTTTTGAACAACATTTGACCCGTTTTTCCTGTTATATTTCACAGAATTGCCATTACTTTGTTTGTAAAACTAAAAAGGATAAATTATGATACGTATGAAGCAATTAAGTTTGATTATGGTCTGCCTGTTCGCCTTGCAGACCATTGTGAGAGCGGACAATGCGCGTCCCATTACCATCACCCAGATGCCTCAAAAGGCACAACAGTTCATCCGGCTCCATTTTGCCGATAGCCAAGTGGCCCTTGCCAAGGTAGAGACTGATTTTTTGGAAAAGAGCTACGAGGTAATCTTTACCGATGGGAACAAGCTGGAGTTTGACAAGAAGGGGGAATGGAAGGAAGTAAGTTGCAAATCCGGTGCCGTACCTCAAGACATCGTGCCCGAAGCCATTCGTCAACACGTCGCATCACTCTTTCCCGAGGCAAGGATTGTCAAGATGGAACGTGAGAAATCGCTGTACGAAGTGACACTTACCAACGGACAAGAGCTGAAGTACAACACCCGTTTCCAGCTTATTGATATTGATGACTGATGAAATAAGTAACTTGCCCCAGAGAACTTATGTTAAAAGTCGTTTTAACATAAGTTCTCTGGTTGTAGAACATAAGTTCTGCAAATATAACTATATTTCTGCAAATAGTTTTGCTAATTCGTTATAACATTTTTATTCGTTCTATGATGAAATCTTTCGGACAGCAATATTCCCATACAATGTAACGAACAAGATAAAGCCGCCTTCTTCACGACATCATTCACTCATACTCCGCAAGTTGTCATTGGCTCGTTGAATGACAGAGAGCGTAGAAGCATCACTGGCAAAAACTGAATTCAGTCCTTGAGGTTCCTGAGCCGGATCGCCTGTATAGTCATCCCACCGTTGCCATGTAGTATGATCGGCAGATAATTGGGCCAATCCACCCCATGCCCAAAAGTTGCATCCGACAAACACCCCTTTTTCTCGGGCCGACTGTTCAATCAGCGAAAACACATATCTATAATAGTTATCACGAGCCGTCGTAGATACATCCTTTACGAACTTCATTCCATCACGAGGATAGCCGAACTCCTCCATCACCAGCGGTTTGCCATACTTTTGAGCTACCCGGAGATGTTCCTGCACATAGCGCAACGTCTTGCTTTCTGCCTCCGGCTCATTTTCTTCCAGACTGTCTTCTTTTGCCCATCCCCAGTTGTAGGGCCAGACATGAATGGTCATGTAATCGATGTTCCCATCCTTATGCACACGCTAATACATATTCAAATCGTCCTCTATTCCCGCCTTACCTTCGCTGCCGGTAGATACCAGATGATTGGGATCCAACGTCTTTATCAGAGCCGCAATTTCGGCCATCCATTGTGCATAAGGCTCCTCGTTTTCACCAGAAAAAGCGCGAGGTTCGTTGCCTATCTGCCAAGCCATCAGAGCAGGATCATCCACATAACGCTCACCCGTAAAACGATTGGTACGGGTGACAATGTCTTTCACATGATTGGCAAACAATGTTTTAGCGGAATCGGCCTGTGCATATTGCTTCACATACTCCATGAAAGCCGGCCAACCATCGACCGCTGGTACAGGTGCCTTTCCGTAACCGGCCCATTCCAGATATTGTCCGTATCCGCCACTCCATTCCCAAGAGTTATTGAGATAGAGCACCGCATACATATCGCGCTTGTTCAGCTCCATCATCAGATAATCCAAACCTGCCAATATTGTATCGTTGTAGACACCCGGAGCTACCTAGAGAGCCGGTTCCACCTTAGATGGTGCAGGATGGCCATCTGCCCCGACCAAAACACGCAGTTTGTCAATGCCTATGGCCTTCAATGAATCCAATTCTTCAGATAATCGTTTGCGGTTACCACCTTGTCCTTCGGAAGCCAAGATGGCTCCATACCAGAAATTAGCTCCCACGTAATAATAAGGCTTCCCGTCTTTCATAAACCGTCCGTTTTCCACCCGGATAAACTCTTTCTTTGAATCGTGAGTTCTGCTTGCACACGAGGAGAACAGCATTGCAACCAATGCATAACAAATCAAACTTCTATTCATATATATTTTTCTTTACCAATAAATAAAATAATCGTTTTTTATGGCAAAGATAACCGCTTTTAATAACGCTGAATGATACTAATTTATCCTATTGACGTATATCTCTTAAACCCATGGAATAATGCAGGACAAAATACAATCCAGCTGCTATATTACCAGCTTCTTTTTCCTGTAGCCCTCCCGGAACTCTTTGGGCGACATTCCCTTCTTGCGCTTGAAAAGGCGGTTGAAATTGGAGAGATTGTTGAAGCCGCTATCGTATCCTATTTCGGCAATGGTGCGCTGAGAGTCTACCAGCAAACGGGTGGCATAACCCAAACGGATATCAATGATATAGTCGGAAAGGGTCTTGCCTGTACGAAGCCGGAAGAAACGGCTAAAGGCGACCGGCGTCATACCCACCATATCGGCCAAGTCGGTCAGACGTATCTCTTCCTGATAGTGCGCTGCGATGTAAAGCTGCACCTTCTGCACGCGGCGACTGTCTGAGAAGTTCTCTATTTTGGCAAATGAAGAGCTGGAGAGCACTCTGGCATCGTCATACAGTGAAAGTTCGTACAGAATACGCATGAAACTCATCACTGCATAAAAGCCCTGCTCGGCAGATGCCAGTTTGTCCAGCCAGTTGTACACCTTCATGATGGCCTGCATGGGAAAACAGAGGCCACACTGCGCCCGTTGCAGCATCCGTCGGATGCTATCGAACTGATTTTTGTTGATAAGGCTGCCGAAGAAGAGGTCGGGAGAGAACTGAATCGTGATTTCGCGTATGTCCTTCGACGTACATTCGTGCTGTTTCCATACGTGCTCCAGTTCCTTGCCGGTTATCAACACCAGGTCATAGTCGCCGATAACCTCGGCAGAGTCGCCCACGACACGTTTCACTCCGGCCGCATGTTCGGTGAAGTTCAGTTCAAACTCCGCATGACAATGGATAGGGTATGTAAACTCTGTCTTCTTTCGATCGGCTACATAGAAACAATCCCGATCGGACAGCGGAGTAATCTCCCGCATAATCGCATTCTTATTTTCCATGACATTAAAAGGTAAAAATGGCACCACTCCGCAAAGATATGAATTCTTTTTTAACTTCCAACCGCTGTTGCTTATTAGTTTAGCATAAAGCACAAAACCGATTTGGATAGAAGGCTGTGGTACTGCAACCGCATGAAGCATCGCACAAACGGGACCGGAACGAAACATACACCTATATATAGTGAGAAAGAGGACGGGAAATCTGTCACAGACTTCCCATCCCCTTTGTATGAAAAAAGCCGCATCGATGATGTGATGAAACTCCGAAAGACATGATTTGAGAGCTCGTTCTCTTTGTAATCCACCGACTCAAAGGTTACCCCGAAGGGCGTGGCCCGCCATTGAGAAGCGAAGCTTGTCTCGGTATTTCAGATATATTTGATGAGTTTCCCGATCCAATCAATGCGGCTATGCTTATTCGCTTTTCCTAAGACAAAGATAAGGAGTTTAAATGAAAACCACAAGAAAAACCTCATTAAAAATCGGAGAATCTCCAAAAATGATACAGGGTCAGATTACAGGCACAAAAAAAAGAGAAAACCCCGAATGGAATCTTCTCTTTTTGCTGGGTGGCAGAAGGGACTCGAACCCTCGACATTCAGAACCACAATCTGACGCTCTAACCAACTGAACTACAGCCACCATGTTGTTGCATTTCCTAAATGCGGTGCAAAGATAGAGATTATTTTCGTTCCAGCAAAATTTCAGGAAGATATTTTTAGTAAGAATTGTCAGTTTCCTGCCACGCCGGTACGTGGAGGTTGTACTGACGGAAAAGCTCAAGCGAACGTTTGGCAAAGATATCCAGGCGATTGCGGGCTTCGGCAGGCAGCTGGCCGACCGCCGGCGAGTTGACAGGATAAAGTGAATAATGAGATGCACCGCTCAGTGCCGGGCGGGCCGTCCATACCAGACGGTATCCGCAGCGGGAGACGCGACAGGGGGAAGGAAAGGGGACTTCGGCACGCAGCAACGACTCGTCCCATAGGAACAAGGGAGGCAACAGCTGGCTGGCAAACGGTTTCTGAAGTTCCAGCATAAAGAGGGCACCGCCGTCGGCATCCTCCCGGCTCATATTGGAGATGAAATTGCCCAATGAATAGACCACCACATGTTGCCGGCTGCCCTGCGTACGCAGTTCCATCGGCTGCACAACATGGGGGTGAGAGCCGATGATGTGGGTGACCCCCTGCTGCAACAGCCATTCGGCCCACGCACGCTGTTCCTTGGAGGGATGCCGTCTGTACTCCTCCCCCCAATGCACGCAAGCAATGATGGCATCGGGATGCCAGGCACGTGCCTTCCGAATGTCAGCCTGCAGCTCCTCACGATGAAGATAGTTGACTACATTGGGAGGGATGACCTCGAAACCATTGGTCCCGTAGGTGGCATTGAGCAGTGCGATGCGAAACCCTTTCTTTTCTATCAACAACGGATAGCTTGCCGAACGCGAAGAGCGATTCTGATAGGTACCCAGGTGAGCGATGTGCAACGAATCAAGCACGCGGATGGTGCGTTCCAACCCCCTCCGGCTTCGGTCGAGACAATGGTTGTTGGCCGTGAGCAACACATCAAATCCCGCCTCCCGCAACGCTGTGGCGAACTCATCGGGAGCACTGAAACAGGGATAGCCGCTATAGGGTCGTCCGGCCAAGGTCACTTCCAAATTGCCTATAGCAATGTCGGCCTCCTCAATGAGGGAGCGTACGGGTGCAAAGCAGGGGCGATAGTCGAAACTGCCGTCAGGCTGCCGAGCCGACTCTATCTGTGCCTGATGCTGCATAAGGTCTCCTGCAAACAGCAGCGTCAGCCTTTCCTGAGGGAAGAGGAGGAGGCTGCTATAGAGTATCAGTGCCACTGTCAGGAGAGTTCGTTTCATGGATGCGGTGGCCGTGGATGCATTCAGGGCAGACACGCAGGTCTACCCTGAATACTATTTATTGGTAAATGGCCTTTTTGCCGGCCAGCAAGGTATTCTTCATCAGTGACACGATGGTCATGGGTCCCACCCCGCCCGGCACAGGTGTGATATAGGAGCACTTGGGAGAGACCTCGTCGAACTTCACGTCACCTGTCAGCTTGAAGCCCGACTTACGGGTAGCATCGGGCACGCGGGTGGTACCTACGTCGATGACGACGGCTCCCTCCTTCACCATATCAGCCTTCACAAAGTTAGGCTGTCCCAAAGCAGCGATGATGATGTCGGCTTCGCGGCACTCCTTCACCAAATCCTTACTGCGGCTGTGGCATACGGTGACGGTAGCATCGCCGGGATAAGCCTTCTGCATCATCAGCGTGGCCATAGGCTTACCCACGATGTTGCTGCGTCCCAATACGACACACTTCTTTCCCTGCGTTTCAATCTGATAGCGTTTGAGCAGTTCGAGGATACCGTTCGGGGTAGCGGAGACGTAGCAAGGCAGTCCGATGGACATGCGGCCCACGTTGATGGGGTGGAATCCGTCCACATCCTTGCGGTAGTCGATGGTCTCGATAACTTTCTGCTCGGAGATGTGCTTGGGCAGAGGCAGCTGTACAATGAAACCGTCCACATCGGCATCCTCGTTCAGTTCGCGCACCTTCGCCAGCAGTTCCTCCTCCGTCACATCGGCCTCGTAACGAATCAGCGAGGATTTGAATCCACACACTTCGCACGCTTTCACCTTGGCGGCCACGTACGTCTCACTGCCTCCGTCGTGTCCCACCAGAATGGCGGCCAGATGGGGGCGTTTGCCTCCGTTCTTCACGATTTCAGCTACTTCTGCTGCAATCTCCTGCTTCACCTGCTCGGAGATGGCTTTTCCGTCAATCAGTTGCATGTTGTTTCTCTATTTCTTCGTTCGATTTATCGCTTCATTTTCGGCATCATCATCTTGCCCATCTTGCTGCCCGTCACCATCTTCATCATCTTGCGTGTCTGGTCGAACTGCTTCAGCAGGCGGTTCACCTCCTGGATGTTGGTACCGCTACCCTTGGCAATGCGCTGGCGGCGGCTACCGTTCAGTATCTCGGGATTGGTGCGCTCCTTGGGGGTCATGGAGTTGATGATGGCCTCGATGCTTTTGAAAGCGTTGTCATCAATGTCGATGTCCTTGATGGCCTTGCCTACGCCCGGTATCATGGAGGCCAGTTCCTTCAGGTTACCCATCTTCTTGATTTGCTGAATCTGACTCATGAAATCGTTGAAGTCAAACTGGTTCTTCTGGATTTTCTTCTGCAGTCGCTTGGCCTCCTCCTCGTCGTACTGCTCCTGGGCACGCTCTACGAGTGAGACGATGTCACCCATACCGAGGATACGGTCGGCCATACGGGCGGGATGGAACTGGTCGATGGCCTCCAGCTTCTCGCCGGTACCCACAAACTTGATGGGCTTGTTCACCACGGTGCGGATAGAGAGGGCGGCACCACCACGGGTATCACCATCGAGCTTGGTCAGTACCACACCGTTGAAGTCGAGTCGTTCGTTGAATTCGCGGGCGGTGTTGACGGCATCCTGACCGGTCATGGCATCGACCACGAAGAGGATTTCGTCGGGTTGGATGGCAGCCTTGATGGCGGCAATCTCGTTCATCATCTCCTCATCCACAGCCAGACGACCGGCAGTATCGACGATGACCAGGTCGTAGCCCTTGGCCTTGGCCGCCTCGATGTACGGATACTGGGCATCGGTATTG
>SAMEA3663248__coassemble_108_pt1 | contig 32809 bp, 29 predicted proteins | sample SAMEA3663248__metabat2_low_PE_023 | metagenome-assembled genome bin SAMEA3663248 (sample SAMEA3663248) | pig gut metagenome | biome: pig gut; feature: pig-associated habitat; material: faeces | place: China | collected 2013
GGGGTCGGGCATGAAGGGGGTTGTCAGCCGGCTGGCCAATAGCCGATCGTCTATCTCGTCGGGCGTCAGCTCGCCTTGCTGCACCTGTCGGGCAATTTGCTTGGCTGCCTCCGTGATTTCCCATCGCGAAGAGTAGCTGAGCGCCAGCACCAGGCACATGCCTGTATTCTTCGACGTATGGTCAATGCAATCGTTCAACCGTTGGCGCACGCGGTCGGGCAGTTTCTCTATGTCGCCGATGACGCGGAAGCTGATGTTGTTTTTCATGAACGTCTCCTCCTCTATGGAGTCAAACAGCAGTTCCATCAGGGCTGCCACTTCATCGGTCGGACGGTTCCAGTTCTCGGTAGAGAAGGTATAGAGCGTCAGGTATCTGATGCCCAGGCGGGCGGCCTCTTCTGCAATGACGTGTACCGTCTCTGCACCGGCCTGATGCCCGAAGCTGCGCTCGTGTCCGCGCTGCTTGGCCCATCGTCCGTTCCCGTCCATGATGATGGCCACGTGTGCGGGTATGCGGTTAAAATCGATTTGTTCCTTATATAACATCTTACTATTATTTACTTCCTTATTCCCTGCTCAACAGGCGTATGTGTGAATCCGTTAAGTTATTGTATGTCGAATCCGAATCTGTTCAGTCGTCCTCTCCACACGGCATTGGGCGTTCCTTGTCCGGCAGCGACAATCCAGATGAAGCGGTTGTCATCAACGGCCATCGAGTAGGAGATGACCCCTTTCAAGCCTTCGGGCAGGAGGACCTTCTCTTCCGTGGCTCTCCATGCCAAGGCGGTGATAGAGGCGTACAAGGCTTCAAACCCTTCGCCCATGCAGTAGAACCGGTCTCCGTAGTAGAAGATGGAGGGATTGTTCAAGATGGGGCAATAGGTGTCGTAGGCCGTGTTGTTCAGTTGTGCCCACCCCGTTCCGTCTGTCGTAAACCAGGGGACGGTAGCCTCTGGCTGGGTGGCAGGCATACCTACCGCAACGCATTTCTTGGTGCCGGTTGCCGACAGCTGCATTGTGTGATAGATGTTCCGGGTAGGGAATCCTTCGGGTACCTCTTCGCCATAGCTCCACGTCGCGCCGTCGGTGGTAGTGCAGAAGCGGGTCATGCCTTCAGCATCTTGTCCGATGCCGGCCAGCATGGCAGGGCGTCCGGCCAGTTCATCGGCTTCCATGGCTGCTACCAGGGCTTTTGTGGTGCCGCTGAGCCCTTCGGAGCGGCTCCACTTCGTACCGTTGCCCGACGTAAAGACATCTCCCTCGGGAGTCAGCATATAGAGCCGTCCTCCGAACTGGATGAGTGTGGTAGGCAGCGCGTCGGCAGGCAGGCCTTCTGTAGCCGATTGGCTCCATCCGTATTCACCCGTCAGCGTAGAGGTGCGGTAAATCGTCTGGTTGCCGGTATAGAGCAGCAGTTCGTTGTGCAGGATGACGCAACGTTGTTCGCCCGCCACGGGCATTTCGGCGAAAGGTGCGCCATAGGCCTCCATGTTGTTCCACATCAGCGAGTCGGGGTCTTGCAGGTGTACACGCACTTGCAGCGTGTATTCGCGCGAGGTCACTCCATCGGCGGCGAAAACCTTGAACTTCATGCCTTCGCTGTTCATGGCCGGACGCAGGTCTACCGAATCTGCCATGTTGAAGATGGTGTCTATGGGCGAACCTGAGGTAACCCATCCTGTCACGCTGAACGTATCTATCAGGATGCGGTCGATGAGGGTGTCAGCGCCCACAGGCAGAGAGTCTCTGTTGTATATCAAGCGGTTCAGTTGGTCAATCGTAAATGTATAGTGTTTGCCGTAGATCGTATCGAGGCCGAATGCGTGTACAGTGGCATCGGTGCTGAATTCGTAGGTCTCGTCCGAGTCCAGGCACGAACTGATACCTATTGACAACAACAAGAAACTAACAATTACGGATAATAGCTTTATTTTCATTTGAAAGTTAGTGTTTATTTACAAGTTGCAAAAATAGGAACAATTTTTTCTATATACATCTTTGGCTGGAAGTTTTATATAAAATTATAGATAATATACCTCGTTTTCTCGACAAAAAGGCCGTAATATGAGCCTATTGGACCCTGAATGGAGTGGTGTAGCGGCGATAAGGCCGGCCGAAATGCAGCTCCGTCCGGCAGGATGCGTGTGCCGGCATCAGGGGGGCGGAGACTCCGTCACCCAGTCTGACAGGGCTCTCTTCCACGATGGCCTCGTCCCACAGACCGGCGTCGATGAAGGCCTGTAGCAGCCGGCTCCCGCCCTCTACCAGCAGGGATTGCAGTCCCCGTTCGTAGAGTGCCTCCAGCAGCGGGGGCAGCGGGGAGCGGTCGGACGGCAGCGCTATCCGTTCGCCCTTGGCGGGTAGCGGACCGGCCGCGCGGTTGCTGAACAGCAGTGTGGGATGCGTGCCGTCAAACAGGTAGAGGTCATGAGGGAGTGTGCCGGCGCGGTCGAGCACGGCCCTGACGGGCGATGGCCCATACCAGTGGCGCACGTCCAGGCGGGGATTGTCTAGCAGGGCAGTGCGGCTCCCTACGAGGATGGCACTGTGCTCGGCACGCAGCTTGTGCACCAGCATGGAGGTGAGCTCGTTGGAGAGGCGGACAGGCGTTCCGCCCGTTCGTGTCAAGTCAATGAAGTGGTCGGCCGATTCCGCCCATTTCAGCGTGATGTAGGGCCGCTTGCAGGCATGGAAGGTGATGAAGCGTCGGATGAGCAGCCGGCACTCCTCTTCCAGTATGCCGACGGTCACCTCTCTGCCGGCATCGCGCAGCTTGCGGATGCCTCGTCCTGCCACCTTGGCAAAGGGGTCCTGGCAGCCTACCACGATGCGTGGAATTCCCTTCTCCACAATCAGGTCGGCACAGGGAGGTGTCTTCCCGTAGTGCGAGCAAGGCTCCAGGCTGACGTAGATGGTGCTTTCCTTCAGCAGTTCGGGCTGCTTGACCGAGCGTATGGCATTGACCTCGGCATGTGCTTCACCGCAGCGGATGTGGTATCCTTCGCCTATGATTCGCCCTTGATGTACGATGACGGCTCCCACCATCGGGTTGGGAGCAGCCTGATACAGTCCGTTCCGTGCCAGCTGTATGCAGCGTCGCATATATTTTTCGTCTTCTGTCTGCTTCATGTGAGTTTATGAGTTTTGAGTTTATGGAGGTGGCAGCTCGTTTCCTCGTCCACTCGTTCACTTTTTCTGCCGTCCGCATTTGCGAGGGTTGAATATATTGCTTACTTTTGCGGCTCAAATGCACCCTCATGAATCCGATTGCTGCTCACATCCGCACCGTTTTGTGCTCCTGCTACACCCCGCAAGAGGCTGCGGCATTGACCCGTCTCCTGTGCTGCGAGGTGTTCGGACAACGTGCGACAGATTATTATCTGGGCAAAGATATGCTTTTATCTTCAAATGATAAAGAAGAATTGGAACGCATTCTTGCCCGTTTGTGCAGATTTGAGCCGATACAGTACATTTTGGGCGCGACCTGCTTTGCGGGGCGTATGTTCCGGGTGGCACCCGGCGTGCTGATTCCTCGTCCTGAAACCGAAGAGCTGGTGGAGTGGATGTTGCAGCAGATGCCAGCCGATGCCCGCATACTCGACATCGGGACGGGTAGTGGCTGCATCGCCATCACGCTGGCCAAGGATTTGCCTCGGGCGCAGGTCGAGGCGTGGGACATTTCGGATGCGGCATTGGAGATAGCCCGTTCCAACGGCATCGCGCTGCAAGCCGATGTCCGCTTCGTCCGGCACGACGTGTGGGACAGCGTGCAGCCGTCCGACGGCTGTTACGATGTTCTGGTCAGCAACCCGCCCTATGTGCTGGAGCGCGAGAAGGCAGCAATGGAGCGTAACGTGCTGGATTGGGAACCTCCCTCCGCCCTGTTTGTGCCCGATGACGATCCCCTACGCTTCTATCGGCGCATCGGTCAGTTGGGACGCACGTTGCTCCGAGGGGGAGGGCGTCTCTATTTTGAAATCAATCGGGCATTCGGACAGGCCACGGCTGCCATGCTGCAGGCGCAGGGCTATGCGGATGTTGTTGTTAGAAAAGACATGTCCGGCAACGACCGGTTTATAATTGCTATACGATGAGTGAAATGACTGAAACAGAAGCGCAGAGCCGCGTGTCGGCTCTCTGCTCAACCGCTGAACACTGCCGCTCCGAAGTGGTGGAGAAGATGCAGCGATGGGGGATTGCCTATGAAGCGATCGACCGCATTGCCGACCAGTTGGTACAGGAAGGCTACATTAACGAAGAACGCTATTGCCGCGCCTTCATCCGCGACAAGTATCGTTTTGACAAGTGGGGAAAGGTGAAGATTGCCCAGGCACTTCAGCTGAAGAAGATACCTCCCGTGGTATACACTCCCTGTTTTAGTGAGATTGACGACGAGGAGTACCTCTCCATCCTGCGTGCGCTGCTGCAATCCAAGCGCAAGAGTGTACGCGCCTCCAGCGAATACGAACAGAACGGCAAGCTGGTACGGTTTGCCCTGAGTCGTGGATTTGAGTTGAAGGATATCCGCCTCTGCATAGACGTTCCCGAGGAAAATGAGTATGACGGATAAAAATATTCTTTCTTCTTTTTTCTAATGTCAGGCAGTTTCCGTACTTTTGTGCCATATTTATTATAATCGTTAGTTTTGCTATGAAAACTTTAGAAAGATTGTTTGCAGAAAAGTTGCTGAAGATAAAGGCAATTAAGCTACAGCCCGCGAACCCCTTCACTTGGGCATCTGGCTGGAAATCACCGTTTTATTGTGATAACCGAAAGACGCTCTCTTACCCGTCACTCCGCAATTTCGTAAAGACGGAAATCACGCGGCTCATTCTGGAGCGCTTCGGACAGGTAGATGCCATTGCCGGTGTGGCAACAGGCGCTATTCCGCAGGGAGCATTGGTGGCAGACGCATTGAACCTGCCGTTTGTGTATGTACGTTCTACCCCGAAAGACCATGGATTGGAGAACCTGATTGAAGGCGAACTTCGTCCGGGCATGAAGGTGGTCGTCGTAGAGGACTTGGTGTCAACAGGAGGCAGCAGCCTGAAGGCCGTCGATGCCATCCGTCGTGACGGATGTGAGGTGATAGGTATGGTGGCCGCCTATACGTATGGTTTCCCCGTAGCAGAGAAGGCATTCAAGGAGGCTAAAGTGCCCTTGATGACACTGACGAACTATGAGGCTGTGCTGGAAGTGGCTTTGCGTACAGGCTATATTGAGAAGGAGGACGTGGAGACGCTGAACGAATGGCGGAAAGACCCCGCCCATTGGGGACTGGACAAATAAGAGTTTGTGTATTTTGATAGATAATCTGACGAAAGAGCCATTCGGACATCCTGTCCGGATAGTTCTTTTGTTTTTTTAAAGAAGAGTGAATGATGACAAAGTTTGAGAGTAGCACCAAGTATATACAGGCCTCGCAGGAGGCTGTGTATGGAAAACTTTCCGACCTCAACAATCTGGAGCAGGTGAAAGAGCGTCTGCCCGAAGACAAGGTGAAGAACCTCTCGTTCGATGCCGACAGCCTGACCGTAGAGGTCTCTCCCGTAGGAAAAATCACCTTGCAGATTGTAGAGAAGGAACCTTGCAAGTGCATCAAGTTCGGTACGGTGACCTCACCGCTCCCCTTCAACCTGTGGATTCAGTTGCTGCCTGTGGCCGACAACGAGTGTAAGATGAAGCTGACCATCGGCATGGAGCTGAACCCCTTCATGAAGGCCATGGTACAGAAACCGTTGCAGGAGGGGGTGGAGAAGATGGCCGATGCACTGGCCCTCATACCCTATTGATGGACGTTAACCGATTTGTGAACTAAAAAATCCGAATAAAGTGGCTCAGAAACTTTGGGAAAAATCCGTACAGGTAAATAAGGATATTGATCGCTTCACCGTGGGACGCGATCGGGAGATGGACCTCTATCTGGCCAAGCACGATGTGCTCGGCTCAATGGCCCACATCACCATGCTGGAGAGCATCGGTCTGCTGGAGAAGAGTGAACTGGCGCAGTTGCTGGCCGAACTAAAGGCCATCTATGCAACCGCCGAGCGGGGCGAATTTGTCATCGAAGAGGGCATCGAGGATGTCCATTCGCAGGTGGAACTGATGCTGACGCGCCGTCTGGGCGATGTAGGCAAGAAGATTCACAGCGGCCGTTCGCGTAACGACCAGGTGCTGCTCGACCTGAAACTCTTTACGCGCACACAAATCAAGGAAGTGGCCGAGGCCGTCGAACAGCTGTTTCACGTGCTGATAGCGCAGAGCAATCGTTACAAGGACGTGCTGATGCCGGGCTACACCCATCTGCAGATAGCCATGCCCTCCTCCTTCGGTCTCTGGTTCGGCGCCTATGCCGAGAGCTTGGTGGACGACATGCTCTTCCTGCAGGCAGCCTTCAAGATGTGCAACCGCAATCCGTTGGGCTCGGCAGCCGGATACGGCTCCTCGTTCCCCCTCAACCGTACCCTCACCACCCGCCTGCTGGGCTTCGATGCACTCAACTACAATGTGGTCTATGCCCAGATGGGACGCGGCAAGATGGAGCGCAACGTAGCCTTCGCGCTGGCCAGCATTGCCGGCACCGTTTCCAAACTGGCGTTTGATGCCTGCATGTTCAGCAGTCAGAACTTTGGCTTTGTCAAGCTGCCCGACGATTGCACCACCGGCTCCAGCATCATGCCGCACAAGAAGAACCCCGACGTGTTTGAGCTAACCCGTGCCAAGTGCAACAAGCTGCAGTCGCTGCCCCAGCAGATCATGATGATTGCCAACAATCTCCCTTCGGGCTACTTCCGCGACCTGCAGATTATCAAGGAGGTCTTTCTGCCTGCGTTCCAGGAACTGAAGGATTGTCTGCAGATGACCACCTATATCATCAACGAAATCAAGGTGAATGAGCACATCCTGGACGACGACAAGTACCTGCTGATATTCAGCGTCGAGGAGGTCAACCGGCTGGCACGCGAAGGTATGCCCTTCCGCGATGCCTACCGCAAGGTGGGGCTCGACATCGAGGCCGGCCATTTCTCGCATAGCAAGGAGGTGCATCATACCCACGAGGGCAGTATCGGCAACCTGTGCAACGACTGTATATCCCAACTGATGCAGCAGGTGGTCGACGGCTTTAACTTCCAGACGATGGAGGAGGCAGAGAAGGCTTTGTTGGGCAGATAACGCTCTTTTTTCCAGCTAAAATTTGGTGGAAAAGGGAAATCTCTTTATCTTTGCGCCCATTCTGCTGATGCGGAAATAGCTCAGTTGGTAGAGCACAACCTTGCCAAGGTTGGGGTCGCGAGTTCGAGTCTCGTTTTCCGCTCTTCTTTCTACGAGGATGCTCGAATGGTGGAATCGGTAGACACGAGGGACTTAAAATCCCTTGGCCATTGCGGCTGTGCGGGTTCAAGTCCCGCTTCGAGTACCAATAACGCCTATTAATCGCTTGATTTTTAGGCGTTTTTATTTTATCGGGTAGCCAAAGGGTAGCCAAAAGCAACACTACGGCTCAGTAGCTATTTAGGGGTCAGCGGATTTTCCCGGTTGGCGTTGAAGATGTCGGAGTATAGTGTTATCTTTGCGACATGAAACCAGACCAACTGCTCAGAGCAATCCTACCCGAAGTTCTGATAGACAACTTCGACATTGAAGGATTTGTAAAAAGCGATACCCGCTTCGACATATGGCTTGATGAGAAGAAAGAGCAACTTCGCGAAGACAAGTACAATAAAAACATCATCTCATACGGATTCGGCGATTACCGCACCATACAGGATTATCCGATACGTGGACGGTCCACATACCTTCATGTGCGCAAGCGCAAGTGGCTTGACAAAGCTACCGGTGAGATATTCAGTTATGACTGGAACGTCTCGGAATTTGACGGTACACGGCTTAACGCCGAGTTCGTGGCTTTTTTAAAAGAGGGAGATTGAGATCACCCCGGTCAGCATCTCTACTCTTGCAGCCCGCAACGGACTGAACGGACAAACACTGCGCAGGCAATACAAGAAGATAATCAGCGATTACCGGATATGGAATCAGCTTGAACATGCCGATGAGTACATATTGTATCCTAAAAATTTCGGGGAAGACATGAGTCTTGACGAGACCTGTCTGAGCAATGGCGATGTCTACACCATACTGACCAACAAAGCCGCGCATGGCGGCAAAGGGGCTCTTACGGCGATGATACGCGGTGTGGCAAGCGAAACCGTGTCGGCAATACTGAGAAAAGTCCCTTTGAAACAGCGCCTTAAGGTAAAAACCGTCACGACAGATCTTTCTTCGGCCATGATGCTTACTGTCAGAAACGTGTTTCCCGGCGCATCGCTTGTCAATGCCTGGTTCCATGTTCAGCAGCTCATTTCCGAAGCCGTTGACCAACTGAGGATACGACACCGTTGGGAAGTCCTCGATGCCGGGAACAAGGCAATCAGGGATTATCGTCAGAAGCGAAAGGAAGCAAAGTCAAAAGAAGAACACGATCTAATCGGACAATGGGAACCAGAGAGGATGGAGAACGGCGAGACTATGCCGCAGATTATGGCGCGCAGCCGGCATATCATACTCAAACACAAATCAAAATGGAACGATCAGCAGAGAATACGCGCACGGATATTGTTCACGATGTTCCCTGATCTGGAAATGGCATATGGGCTGTTTCTAAAGCTTGTGGATATATTCAACGAGAAAACTTCTGCCGGAGTCGCCAGACTGAATCTCGCCAGATGGTACAATGAAGTGGAAGCTTTCGGAAATAATGAATTCAACAAAGTATTGGAGACTTTCGAGAACCATAACACCACAATTATAAACTATTTCGAACGGAGGCTTACCAATGCATCGGCGGAATCCTTCAATGCCAAAATCAAAGCTTTCAGAACTCAGTTCCGTGGAGTGGGAGACATCAAATTCTTCATGTTCAGACTGGCAACACTATACTCTTGACATCTTCAACGCCAACCGGGAAAATCCGCTGACCCTTCTTTTTAAGCAACGAGCTACAAGCTACCAGTAGGAGCGCAACATCTTGCGCCTTGAATGCCGTTCGTGGTGGTGCGCCAGCGTGTCGGAAAGTTTACTTTTATCCATCCCGTTGTATAGTGAGAAGAGTGATTGCCGTCAAGACTCTATTTCGACAGGCACATCATACACACTTTTCTACACGAGCATCGGTTATGGAAAGTGAAAATAGAAACTGTTATCCGTTATCTGTAAGAAACTGAAAGTTCTCGCTATCTTTGTCAGCAGATGAAAAATTCTTATTTCCTGACATATGACCGAAAAAAGTATCAGGCGGTACAACCTAAAATCTTACAGATAACAGATAACAGTTAACCCGTTGGCGGAATTAAATTGCAGATAATATGAATCAAAAAAAGTTGCACATATTTCAGATTATTAATAGCTTAGGGTATTCAATCTTTAAGTTATATTATCTTGTTATGTGCAACTTATACACAGAGTTCGTTAGATTTTTGGAGATATGCAAGCTTTTCTCCAACGGATTAGTCACAGAGAAAGGAAATATTCTCAGACCAGGTCCCGTTCCCCGCTTTTCAGATTTGGAAGTCATCGCTTTGCGCATGGCTGCAGAATCGGAAGAAATAGATAGTGAAAACTGGTTGTTTGAATCCAAGCTGAAAGAATGTCGCAACAAGCTTCCCAACCTTATCTCGCGCCGTCAGTTCAATGACCGTCGTAAGTCTGTAAGCAATCTGCAGGAAGAGATACGCAGTCGGATGGCGAAAGAGATGGATGGAGGTGAGGAGTTCTTCTGTATAGATTCCAAACCGATAGAAGTGTGCCGCATATCCCGCAGTAAACGTTGTAAGATGGGAACTAATGGTGATTATGCAAAAGCGCCAGACTTCGGATATTGTGCATCTCAAGGCATCTATTTTTTTGGGGCTATAAGCTTCATGCGCTTTGCGGTTTGAGTGGTGTTATACATTCCTATGAACTATCCAAGGTCAGTGTGCATGATATCAATTACCTCAAAGATATCAGGCAGGTTTATCATGACTGCAGCATAGTTGGAGATAAAGGTTATACAGTGCAGAGGTACAATTAGACCTCTTTGAAACAGCAAACATTAAGCTGGAGTGCCCATACAGGTTAAACCAAAAGGACTGGAAACCAACTTTCATTCCTTTTGCGAAGGCCAGGAAGAGAATTGAAACCTTGTTTTCACAACTCAATGACCAGTTTATGGTCATAAGAAACTACGCTAAAGATACAGGCGGTCTGTTTGCCAGAATAATTGGCAAAATTAGTGCGCTGACCGTGTTGCAATATATCAACTACAGTAATGACAAACCCATAGGACGAATTAAGTACGCACTAACTTAATTCCGCCAACGGGTTATATTATAATTTTTTACTCGGTCTGCATCAACTTCCATTTTCAAAACTGTTATCTGTAAGAGCTGTAAGATTTTAAGATTCAACCTGTTTTCCACGCTTCTCACGTGAGAAGAAAATTTTCTACATGATGAAAAAATCACGCCGATGGGAGGAGAGGGGAAAAGAGGATGGCGGACACGGCAGGCTGCAGCGGAGGAATCGCCCCTTTGTTGTATGGATTGTTTACCATCTTTGAGCGGTAATCAGATGCCAAGCCGTTTGGGCAGACCTATGTGTCCGCCCAAACCCGCACGCAATGTATTCGTACACACCATCCACGAATGATACCCGATATGAACGTCATTCAGAGCACAAGATGTTGCGCTCCTACATTTTTAAATTGAATTGGCGGTGGCTGGTGGTCGGCGGGATGCGCTATATCACCCCCTCGTCGTGGAAACTGTAGTAGCTCCCGTCGGTCACAATCAAGTGGTCGGTCAGGCGGATGTTCATGGTGCGGGCCGCTTGCTGCACCATCTCCGTCAGCCGTCGGTCGTCCATGCTGGGGCGTGTGTTGCCCGAGGGATGGTTGTGTATCAAGACTAGTTGTGTGGCACGTGCCAGCAGTGCCTCGCGCAGGATGGTGCGCACATCGGCGCTGGTCTGGTCGATGCCTCCCCGGCTGATGCGTATCTTGTCGATAACTTTGCTGGCCTGGTTAAGCAACAGGACCCAGAACTCTTCGGTAGGCAGGTCGCAAAGCAGCGGGTGGAAGATGTCGTAGATGTCGACCGAAGAGCGGATGACCGCCCGTTCGTTGCGTTGCCATTTGCGCCGTTTGCCCAGCTCCAGTGCCGCCATGATGGTGAGGCTCTTGGCCGGTCCCATCCCCTTGAAGGCGGCAAAGTCGCGTATCTCCCATTTCCCTAACTGGTTCAGGTCGTTTCCCGCTGCCGACAAGATGCGCTGCATCAGGGTCACGGCACTCTCTTCGGTGTTGCCCGAGCCGATGAGGATGGCCAGCAGTTCGGCATCACTCAAGGCCTCTGCCCCCTTCTGCATCATCTTTTCGCGCGGTCTGTCCGCTTCTGCCAGCTGTTTCAGAGTTAGTTTCCCATCCATACACTTCTAATTATAGAAATTCTTTTTGAACGCTTCCGCTTCTGTGGACTGGTGCCGTATGCAGCGGCTCCACCAGGCACGCAGGAAGCCGGTGCCATAGCCGATGAGCTGCACAAACGAGGCGGCTACGCTATATGCGCCGATGCGCAGGCTGCGGTTGCGGATGGTGGCATCCACACCCACCAGAAGGGCGTAGAGAAGCAGGGGCGTCAGACTGTACAGACAGAAGATGCTGCCGACGAGCAACAGCAGCGTGCCCAATGTAAATAGGGCGGGCAGCAGATGCACCAGTTTCAGCGAATCGGGGTATTTCTTGTAGAGGTTGATGCGTGCCATGCCCGAATTGTGTACCTGTTTGAAGAACTTCTTCAGGTCGGTACGCCGTTTGTGCCATACCCATGCCTCAGGGAAGAGCCGGCAGCGGTAACCCTCCTTAAAGATACGGATGCTCAGGTCGATGTCTTCACCGAAGCGCATGTGCGAAAAACCGCCCAAAGCGTGATAGACATCACATCGCAGTCCCATGTTGAAACTGCGGGGGTAAAACTTGTCCATCTTCTTCTTGCCACCGCGGATGCCTCCTGTGGTGAAGAAGGAGGTCATGGAGTAGTTGATGGCTTTCTGCATCGGGGTGAACGACGGATGGGCCTTGTCGGGACCGCCGAAGGCATCGGCCGGACGCTGCCGCAGTTCCTCCTCGACGGCTTGCAGATAGTGGGGAGGAAGGATGCAGTCGGAGTCCAAAATGAGGAGGTACGTTCCGCGGCTGCGCTCCGCCCCGTAGTTGCGCGTCTGTCCCGGTCCGGAGTTCGGCTTCTGGTAGTAACGGATGTCCAACACCGGTTCGTATGACTCCACCACCTGCCTGCAGGGGATGGAAGAGCCGTCTTCTACCACAATGACTTCAAAATCGTGGAAAGTCTGCTCGCAAAGGCTCAGCAGCAGCTCGTCCACCTCCTCCGGACGGTTGTACACAGGTATGATGAATGAATACTTCATGTCGGGTTACAGATAGTCTATGATGCTACTTAGTTTGATGCCGTTGGAGCCTTTAATCAGGATGGTCTTACCTGTCGGCCGGTTGGTCTGCAACCAGGCAATGAGTGTGGCCGCATCGGGGAAGTGAGGGTACGTGTGGCGGGTCTGCGCAAACTCACTGCCTACCAGCCATACCTCATCGAAGGCGCACGCCTCCAGATAGTCCACAACCTTCTGATGCTCCTCTGCGCTCTCCTTGCCCAGTTCGCGCATGTCGCCCAGAATCAGCAGTTTCTGCGAAGCGTCCATCTTCTTGAAGTTGCCGATAGAGGCTATCATGCTGGTGGGGTTGGCATTGTAGGCATCGATAATCAGGGTGTTGTGTGCGGTCTGCTTCAGCTGCGAACGGTTGTTTTGCGGCGTGTATCCGGCCAGTGCCTTGTCAATCTTGTCCGCCTCTACGCCGAAGAAGCGTCCGATGGTGACGGCTGCCAGTGCGTTGGCGAAATTGTATTCGCCTATGAGCTGCGTCTGCACCTCGTGACTTTCTCCCTCTTTCCCTGCCTTCCAGCAGAAGGTCAGGTAAGGCGAGTTGCCCGTTACACGGCCGTTTACATAGAGCTCGTCTGCACTGCCGTAGCAGATGGGGTTCAGCCCGAAGGCAATCTCCTGCAGATAGGGATTGTCGTGGTGGAGGAAGATGGTGGAGTCGCCTCGCCGGCGCAGAAAGTCGAACAGTTCTTCCTTGGTGCGGATGACACCGTCGAAGGAGCCGAATCCCTCCAGATGGGCTTTGCCCACGTTGGTGATGATGCCATAGTCTGGCTCGGCTATCTCCACCAGTTCGCGTATATCGCCCGGATGGCTGGCACCCATCTCGATGACAGCTAATTCGTGGTTGGCTTGCAGGCGGAGCAGTGTCAGCGGCACCCCGATGGAATTGTTCAGGTTGCCTTGCGTATAGAGGATGCGGTAGCGCTGTGACAGTACGGCAGCTATCAGTTCTTTGGTGGTCGTCTTGCCATTGGTACCCGTAATGCCGATGACGGGGATGCCCATCTGCCTGCGGTGGTAGCGGGCCAGCTGTTGCAGAGTCTGCAAGCCGTCCGCTACCAACAGGTAGCGGTCGTCATCGGGCGGCAGGTAGGCAGCCTCATCGATGACGGCATAGCGGCAGCCGTTCTCCAGAGCTTTGGATGCAAAGGCATTCCCGTTGAAGTTGTCTCCCTTCAAGGCAATGAACAGGGAGCCTTGCGGACAGTTGCGGCTGTCGGTAGTGACTTGGCCGCAGGCTGTGAACAGTTGATAGAGGTTGGTCAGTTCCATTGTATCTGTTGTCTATGATTCTACATATATATTTGTATCACCCTTCATCTTTTGTAGGCTGCTTCAGAGGCAATGTCAGCACAAAACGTGCCCCCTGACGGTATGTGGCATCTACCTCCAGCCGGCCTCCCATCTTTTCGGCACTCAGGCGGCAGATGGAGAGCCCCAACCCTGTGCCTGGCACAAAGTTGTCCAACTTGGAGAAGCGTTCGAACACCTGTTCGTGCTTGTCCGCCGGAATGCCGATGCCCGTATCTGCTACACTGAAGAGGATGTGCGTCTGCGTGTCATCCCGCTGCCAGCCAAGAAGTATCTCGCCCTTGTCGGTAAACTTGTAGGCATTGGCCAGCAGGTGCGAGAGAATCAGGGCGAGGCGCGTCGGATTGCTGAGGAAGACGAACTCATCTGCCTCGCACGCTACCCGCAGGCTAATCTCCTTACCCGAGGTGTGAAGCCCCAGCAGGGCCTCGTGGCACAGCGCAGAAGCATCGGTGGGCGTGTCGGTAGGAATCTCCACATCATTGTCCAGGCTGGAGAGGTCGAGCACGTCGTCTATCAGATGCAGAAGGTGGTTGCTGTTCTGCTCGATAATCTGGGCAAACTCCTGCGTCTCGCTCTGCTGACTGTACATGCTACTGATGATTTGCGAGAATCCCACGATGGAGTTCAGCGGGGCACGTATCTCGTGGCTCATGTTCTGTATGAATTCGGTCTTCATAGCGCTGGCCTTTTCGGCCACGCTCTTGGCCTGGGCTAGTTGCCGGCCATACTCCTTCAGCTCCTGGTTCTTCGCCGACAGTTCCCGTTGCGATGCCTTCAGACGCTTGTTCATCTGGTGCTCTCTGTAGAAGAATACAAGCAACAGCACCAGCAGGATGCAGAGTCCCAGAATGGTATATCGCTTGTTCCTCATGTCGGCGCGGTGCATGGTGTGCGTCAGATTGTTCTTCTCGTTGTTGAGACGCTCCACATCCAGCATGGCGGCAAACTCGCCCGTCGTGATGTCTTCGTTCGCGCGGTTGATGGAGTCCAGCTGGTTGATGTAGCGTTCATAATACGAGACTGCCTCTTCACAATTCCCGACTTTCCGCAGCAGCTTGGCCCGGTTGAACAGTCCCGTGTAGTAGTTGGCCTTCCGTTGGTTGTAGAAGAGGTCCAGCGAGTCTTGATAGACCAATGCCTGTCTGTATTGCCCCTGTTCTTCGTAATACCTCCGCATGGCCATATGGAACTCCGATGATTCTTTCCATACCTCTTTGTGGCTTTTTCTGAACTGCTGGGCCATCTGCAGGAATTCCCATTCTTTTTTATAATCCTTGATGAAGTTGTAGTATTGGGCCTCTCTCAGGTAATACTGAAACTGCTGCGAGGGAGTTTTGATTAGCCCTTGTGCCTCGTCCAGTATCTGCCGTGTCCGTTCAGGCTGCTTCAGATTGCAATAGTACGTTGCCAGTTGGAAATAGTTGCGGGCCAGGTTATAGCTTTTGTCCGGCTCCTGCTTGTTGATTTCTATCTGTTTTTCCTTGTATTGGGCGGCCAGGTCGTACATGCCCTTTTGTCCGTAAATGTTGCTCAGCGAGACGTATGCGTCTGCCATGCCGGGCATGTATTGCTGCTTAGTAGCCTCTTTCATCATCTTCTCCGTCTCATACAGGGCGATGTTGTATCTGCGCTGGCGTGTGTAGTAGGTAATCAGCCGCTGCGACCAGATGAAGAAGTAATATTTGGGCTGCTGGGTCTGCATGGCAAACTCCTTCACCCGGTTGACGTAATCGACCAGGCTGTCCGCATCCTTGTTGTTGTAGAACAGATAATCCACCTTGGTGCTCAGTGCAACGGCTTGCATCCGCTGGTCATGCTTCTCCCCCGCCATACGGAACAACGTATCGGCCATGCTGAGGACGGCGGGCGATCGCAGCTCATTCTTGCAACGTTGGTAGTAGGCATACAGGGTGCTGTCTACGTCAAATTCCTTGGCGACATCCTTCTGCTGGCCTCGGAGAGGTATCGTTCCGAATAACAGGAGCAGAATCAGCATGGGTAGGTGTATGTCTCTTGTTCGTAGGTTTTGCACGTTCAAATATTGGTTTTGGCACAAAGGTAGTGCAAATGAGTGAAAAACGTTTATGCTGGCATGAAAAGTTTTTCCGAAATGCAGCATATCTTATCCAAAGGTAGGTATTTTTTGAAGATATACGCATTCGGGAATCGCTTTTTTGTATACATTTGCAAAGAGTTAAACTAAACGGTGATTTATGAAGGAACAATTCGATAAAACATTGAACGTAAACGGTAGCTTGCTGGACCTCTCCACTCCCTGCGTAATGGGTATATTGAATGTGACGCCTGACTCCTTTTATGCAGGTAGCCGGATGCAGACAGAGCAGGAGATAGAGCAGCGCGTAAGGCAGATTATCGATGAAGGGGCTGCCATGATAGATATAGGTGCTTACTCGTCGCGACCGGGTGCAGCCGATATCTCGCCTCAGGAGGAGATGGAACGCCTGCGCAGGGGGCTGCAAGTCATCCGGCGGGTGAAGGAGGATGCAGTGGTGTCGGTGGACACATTTAGGGCCGATGTGGCACGTATGTGTGTGGAGGAGTATGGAGTGGCCATTGTCAATGACATTGCAGCCGGTGAGATGGATAAGGAGATGTTTGCCACGGTGGCACGTCTGCATATCCCTTACATCATGATGCACATGCAAGGTACTCCGCAGGACATGCAGAGCCACCCTCACTACGACAATCTGATGAAGGAAATTTGCCAATACTTTGCCCGGCGCGTACAACGGCTGCGTGAACTGGGGGCGGCAGACATCATCTTGGACCCTGGCTTCGGCTTCGGGAAGACGCTGGAGCACAACTATCAGTTACTGGCCGCTATGGACGAGCTGCGTCTGTTCGGTCTACCGCTGCTGGTAGGTGTGTCGCGCAAATCAATGATATACCGCCTGCTGGATACCACGCCGCAGGAGGCCCTGAACGGCACCACCGTCATCGATACCATCTGTCTGCTCAAGGGAGCGGATATCTTGAGGGTACACGATGTGCGCCAAGCGGTGGAGACAGTGAAGATAGTAGAGGAGATGAGGCGCCAGGGACAGCTAAATGACCCGAAATGTTGACGCAAAACAAGGCTCCAAACAGAACATAAAACAGAACGGAACATGTTTTTTGAATTTGGTATAAAGGACTTTATCGACATCCTGCTGGTGGCCCTGCTGCTGTACTACTCGTACAAGCTGATGAAAGCATCCGGTTCCATCAATGTGTTCACCGGCATTCTGGTGTTCATCCTGATATGGCTGGTGGTGTCGCAGGTGTTGGAGATGAAGCTGCTGGGCTCCATCTTCGACAAGCTGGTCAGTGTGGGTGTCCTGGCGCTGATTGTCCTCTTTCAGGAGGAAATACGACGCTTTCTGCTCACGTTGGGCTCACATCGTCATGCTAGTGCGCTGGCACGTTTTCTGACGGGTACCAAGCGGGAGAAGCTGGAGCACGAGGACATCATGCCCATCGTGATGGCCTGCATCAGCATGGGAAAGCAGAAGGTGGGTGCCCTGATTGTGATGGAGCGTGACATGCCGTTGGACGATGTGGCACGGACGGGTGAAATCATCAATGCCGACATCAGTCAGCGGCTGATTGAGAACATCTTTTTCAAGAACAGTCCGTTGCACGACGGTGCCATGCTCATCAGCCGCAAGCGCATCAAGGCTGCCGGTTGCATCTTGCCCGTATCGCACAACCTGGACATTCCCAAAGAGCTGGGACTGCGCCATCGGGCGGGGATGGGCATCTCGCAGGTGTCGGATGCGCAGGCCATTATCGTTTCAGAGGAGACCGGCTCCATCTCCATGGCTTACAAGGGGCAGTTCTACTTGCGTCTGACTGCCGAGGAGCTGGAGAGCCTGCTGACGAAAGAGAGCCGATAAGTAGATAATCTTAAACTTAAGATTCGTACAACCGATATGGATAGAAGAATTTTTTTGCGGACAGGCGGATTGGCCATGCTAGGTTCATTGGCTATGCCTTCATTGGCCATGCCTGAGGCCATGCGTAAAGCCTTGGGGGAATCCGATGAGAAGAGTGCCGTGGCAGCTGCTATGGCCCACTTCGGAGTGAGTGAAGCCGACCTGAAACGGGTGATGACCGCTGCGTTGGAGAAGGGAGGCGACTACGTAGACCTCTACTTTGAGCATACCTTTAATAATGGGGTATCGCTGATGGACGGCCAGGTAAACAACTGTAACTCGAATATAGACTTCGGAATGGGTGTCCGTGTGCTGGCGGGCGACCAGACGGGCTATGCCTATGTAGAAGGGGTCAATCTGGAGGAGATGCTGCATGCTGCCCATACGGCTGCCCGCATTGCATCGTCGGGCAAGAAGACTTTGCCGGTAGGACTGGTGGAAAAGACATTGGCGCACAGCCGCTATGCTGTAACAGAGCCTTGGGAAGAGGTGAACCTGAAGCGGAAGATTCCTTACCTGGAAAAACTGAACGAACGCATTTTCGCGCTGGATAGCCGTGTGCGCAAGGTGCAGGCTTTCCTTCAGGACACCACTTCTCATGTGCTCTTCTGCAACTCTGAGGGTGTCTGCTACTACGACTATCGCCCGATGGCCTCACTGGGTGCCGTCTGTATCATGGAAGAAGAGGGCAAGACGGAGAACAACTACTCAGCCCGTGCCTATCGTCGGGGATTTGAGTTCGTCACCGATGACCTGATTGAGGTGCTGGCGCACGAGGTGGTGGAGCGGACGGCCATCCTCTTCAAGGCCGTGAAACCCAAGGGAGGCGAGATGCCTGTCGTGATGGGGGCAGGCGGTTCGGGCATTCTGCTGCATGAGGCCATCGGACATGCCTTTGAGGCCGATTTCAACCGGAAAAATGTCTCCATCTTCTCCGACCAGCTGAACAAGAAGATATGCAACGAACACATCAATGTGGTGGACGACGGCACCATCCCCTTCAACCGCGGCTCGGTGAACTTCGACGACGAGGGTGTAGAGGGTCAGAAAACATACATCGTCCGCGAAGGGGTGCTGACCAGCTATCTGCACGACCGCATCAGTGCCCGTCACTATAGCGTTGCCCCCACCGGCAACGGACGTCGCGACACCTTCCGCAACATACCTATCCCCCGTATGCGTGCCACTTATATGGAAGCCGGCAACATGAAGGAGGAGGACATCATCGCTTCGGTGCAGAAGGGCATCTACGTGGACAACTTTACCAACGGACAGGTACAGATCGGTGCCGGCGACTTTACCTTCTTCGTCAAGTCGGGTTATCTGATTGAGAACGGACGGCTGACGCAGCCCATCAAGGATGTCAACATCATCGGCAACGGGCCGAAGGCATTAGCCGACATTACGATGGTGGCTTCGAACGACAAGATTGACAACGGCACGTGGACGTGCGGCAAAGACGGGCAGTCGTGTCCCGTCACCTGCGGTATGCCTTCGGCATTGGTCAGCAAACTGACGGTCGGCGGTGAGTAGCCTTATAATAACATTAAAATGGCATTGGAATGATTAGTGAACAAAATAAGAATCTGGCCCAATGGGCCATGGAGTATGCACTGAAAAGCGGTTGCCAGGCAGCCAAACTGGTGCTTTACTCACAATCGAACGCCTCGTTTGAGCTGCGCGACGGCAAGATGGACCGCCTGCAGCAAGCTACCGAGAACGGTTTGAGTCTGAGTCTCTATGTAGACGGTCGTTTCGGTTCGTTCTCTACCAACCGTTTGGACAGAGGTGAATTGAAGAACTTGATTGACAACGGCATCGACTCTACCCGTTATCTGGCGAAGGATGAATCACGAATGCTGGCCGACCCGAGCCGTTACTATAAGGGCGGCCGACCCGACCTTTGTCTGTTCGACAATCGGCTGGCAGACATCAATCCCGATGAAAAGGTGGAGCTAGCTCGGCGGGCTGCCGATGAGGTGATGGGTAAGGAAGAACGCATCATCTCGGTAGAGACATCGTACAGCGATGGTGAGAGTGCTGAATACCGTCTGATAAGCAACGGCTTTGAAGGGGAGAAACAGAGCAGCTGGTGCTCGCTTTCGACCAGCGTCTCCATCAAGGGAGAGGGCGAGGCACGCCCGCAAGACTATTGGTACGACTCGGCCCTCTTCTACGACAAGCTGCTGAAGAGCGGCATAGGCACACAGGCATTGGAGCGGGTATTGCGCAAGTTGGGACAGAAAAAGGTAGCGTCGGGCAAATACACGTTGGTGGTCGACCCGATGAATGCAGGCAATCTGCTGCGCCCCATGATGAATGCCCTGATGGGGTCTTCGCTGCAGCAGAAAAACTCCTTCCTGCTGGACAAGCTGGGCAGCAAAGTGGCTTCCGACCTTTGCAACCTGCGCGACGAACCCCATGTGATCGGAGGAAAAGGCTCCTCTTATTTCGACAGCGAAGGGGTGGCTACCCAACAGCGCGATATCTTTGAACAGGGCGTGTTGCGTACCTACTTCATTGATACGTACAATGCGAAGAAGATGAACGTAGAGCCCACCATCAGTGCCCCCTCGCGCGTGGTGTTGAAGCCGGGCAGCAAAGATTTGAACGGACTGGTAGCCGATGTAGAGCGCGGCATTCTGGTGACAGGCTTCAATGGTGGTAACAGCAACAGCAGTACGGGCGATTTTTCCTACGGCATTGAAGGTTTCTTGATAGAGAACGGCCGCCTCACCCAACCCGTCAATGAGATGAACGTAACGGGCAACTTCCTGGAGCTTTGGAGCAGACTGGTGGCTGTGGGCAACGATTCGCAAGATCGCTCTTGGCTGATACCTTCCTTGGTCTTTGAAGGAGTGAACTTCAGCGGTTTGTAAGGAGCTGTACCTTCAGTTCAGCATCAGGCTCATGTAAGGATGTTGCGGAGCCAATAGCATTTCAGTAAGCTGACTGATAGAGAGTGTCGGATAGTCGGACGAAGCCAACTGCCCGACACTCTTTTTGCATTCTCCCTGCTCTATCCGATAGCATCCCTCGTTGCAGGTCAGTTCCTTGTCTGCCAGGTAGAAGCAGGCAGATGCCTCGGGGTGTCGGGCAGCATAGCGTTGCAACATGGCAGAAGCATTGATGAGACGTGCCATACCCAGCGGCCGACCACCCTCCTCCTCGTAAGCTGGAGTGATGATATCCACTCTTTGTAGTCTCTTTTCGTGACAGATGCCTTCCAGCAATGTCTGGCCTGCAGCGTCCGTATCTGCCATCCACTCCCCTGCCATCCATCCTTGGCCGTCGGCTTGCGGGTAGAGTATCGCTACGGCAGCCACTGTTCCGTTGTGTTGCAGCAGTGCATAATACCCTCCGCTCAGACGCAGGTCGGCCAATATGACGCGGAAATCCTCCTCCGTATGCAGCAGGTAGCAGGACCGCTGCTGCTGCATACGATGGAAGTATTCATACAACTCTTTCCGACAGGTGTTGCCATATACAATGCGGTATCCGACCGGAAGCACAAAATCGGTTGAAGGTACGAAGGAGGTGACCTGGTAACGGAAGAGCGAGGCAAAACCAAATCGGGCATAATAGCCAAACAGCCAAGGCTCGGCTGGAATCAGCGTAGCCAGTTGGATGCCTCTTTGGTGCATTTGTGCAAAGCTGTCGGCCAGCAAGGATCTCATGATGCCTTGATTGCGATAACTGGGATGGGTGCAAGCCCCAGATATGTAAGCCGTCGGGATGACCTCCTTCTCCCAGCTCATGGGATAGGGTATCATTTGCAGGGCTGCTACGCTGCGTCCCTCTCGCTGTGCGGTGATGTTAATATCGTCGCGGTAGCGAAGGCGGAAGTATAAATCGGTAAATGCCTCACTATCGTGGAAGCAGCATTTCCACAATTGTCTGGTCTCTTCTTTTTCGGTCAGCATCGCTGTATGTCTGTATGATGTTTACCACTTAATCATTCCTATGGGATCCTCCTTCAGGCAGGCGACGTATTTCTCCAAAATAAGGGCTGGCTGATAGGAGAGTTTGGCCTTGCGCAACCCCTCTATGCCAAGGTCTTCCTCCCGATTGAGGTAGGTATATTGTTCGGGAATGTGGTTGGCAAACTCGTAGTTAATCATGGCGTATGCACCGTCGATGCGTGTGTCGGCCTTCTCTACGTGTATGCCGAAGGTGTCCCGATTGATGGGCATTCCAAAGGTAAAGGCGGCGATGTGTTCCTCTACATAGAGGATGCCTCCTGTCAGTCCCAACTCCTCAAAATGTTGGAGGGCATATACCAGTGCCTGCCGTTCGTTGCCCGTCCCCTCCCGCTGGTCGCAGTTGTTGGCTTTACACCATTCTGCTTCCAGCTCCAGGCACTCTTGGATGTGGCCGGGGGTAATGGGGCGGTATTCGTAGTTGTAGGTGCGCTTGAATTTGTTGACATGGTTGCGCTTGGCCTGCAGTTTTTTGCCTGCCAGCGTGGCCAAGTCGGTACGCAGGTAGAGGTAGTCGGCATAGTCGCGGTCGGCGGTGAAACAGAACTGATCGGGCATCAGCTGCTCCAGCTCCTTACACATGTTGGCGCAGATGCCCAGCAGACAGAAGGGTTGCCCTTCCCGACGGGCATCTTCACGCAAGGCACCGATGGCCTCCTCCAACGCTCCGTCACCGATGGGCATCATATACACCAGCTTGCCGTCAGCCCAGAACTTCAGCAGCAGGAATCCTTCGAAGATGGCATATCGGGTGTGGTAGAGGAAACGCCAGCTGCAGAGGTTCGAGAACGACAGGTCGCAGTTGCGGCGAGGACTGTTCAGGGTATAGGCCGTGATGAGCGGCCTGTCCTGTAGGGTGATATCTTGAAAGGTAATCATGTATCAGAGATTATGAGGAGTTAGGAAAGCAGACCCAATAGGCGGAGAATGGCAGGAGTGAGCAGTGCCGTGAGGATGCCGTTCAGCGTCAGTCCAAGGCTGGCAAAGGCACCATACTTCCGACTAACCTCCATGGCTGCCGATGTCCCCACGGCATGGGCAGCAGTTCCCATGGAGATGCCTTGTGCCATGGGGCTTTGTACGCGGGTCAGCTGCATCGTCTTAAAACCCAATATGCCACCCAGTAAGCCGACGCATACCACGACGGCTGCCGTCAGCGAGGGGATGCCTCCCAATGAACTGGCCACCTCCATGGCAATGGGGGTAGTGACCGATTTGGGAGCCAGCGAGTAGATGACCGCTTCCGAAGCACCCATCCAGCGTGCTGTCAGCACGACGGATACCACTCCGACCACACACCCTGCCAGTTGGGAGAGCAGAATGGGGAGCAGCTGCTTCTTGATGGTCTCTAACTGCAGGTAGAGGGGGACACCCAATGCCACGACGGCTGGCTTCAACCAGAACTCAATGAGGTGCCCTCCCTCGTGATAGGTTTCATAGCTGATACCTGCCATCTTCAGGAAGGCAATCAGTGCGGCGATGGTCAGCAGAATGGGGTTGAGCAGCATGATGCCTGTCTTCTTCTGCAGCAGCTTGGCCAAGAAGAAGACACCGAACGTGATGGCCAGCAGGAAAAATTCGTTTTGTAGGAAGTCCATAGTTGGATAGTTGTAGTTCTACGATTTGTGGGGACGGTGTGCAGATGATTTCTTCTGCAGCCGTTTCAGCTTCAAAGCCGACTGGTGTACCCAGCCTGTGACGATGATGACCAGTGCCGTGCTGACCAGTGTGGCTGTCACGATGGGCCAGAATTGGGCGGCAATAATGTCGAAATAGAGCATCAGGGCCACACCGGGTGGCACGAAGAAGAAACCGAGATTGGCTACCAGAAAGTCGGACAAGCCTTGCACCCATTGCAGCTTGATCCAGCCCAGTTTCAGGAAAAGAGTCAGCAGCAACATACCTATGATGCTGGAAGGAAGTTTGATGTGGGTCAGGTAGACGACCAGTTCACCTAAGGCCAGACATCCGAACAGAATGGCACATTGACGAATCATTTGTTTACTTCAATAGTTTAGCGGATGAATAGGGAAGGAGAATGGATTGGCAAAACCACCATTCTCCTTCCTGATATCTCCTTTGTTGGTATTACATACGTTCTGGCACCTCAATGCCCAGCAGCCCCATGCCGAGGCGTACCACTTTGGCTACGTTGGCCGACAACGTCAGTCGCAGTACCTTGACTCGTTCATCGGCTTCACGCAAGATGCTGAAGTCGTGGTAGAACTGGTTGTACTCCTTCACCAGGTCGTAGCAATAGTTAGCGATGACCGACGGACTATAGTCTTGCCCTGCCTGACGCACGATGGCGGGGAAGTCGGCCAGCATCTGTATCAGTCCCTCTTCTTTGGTGCTCAGGGCGATGTCTGTGTCCAGTTGTTGCGGGATGCAGATGCCTGCCTCGGCGGCCTTGCGCAGCACGGATTGGATGCGTGCGTATGTGTATTGGATGAAAGGACCTGTGTTGCCGTTGAAGTCGATGGACTCCTTGGGGTTGAACGTCATGTTCTTGCGGGCATCCACCTTCAGGATGAAGTATTTCAGTGCGCCCAATCCCACGATGCGTGCGATGTCGTCGGCTTCGGCTTGTGTCAGTCCGTCCAGCTTGCCCAAGTCTCCGCTGGTCTCTTTGGCCGTAGCTATCATCTCGGCCATCAGGTCATCGGCATCCACCACGGTGCCTTCGCGGCTCTTCATCTTCCCTTCAGGCAGTTCCACCATGCCGTATGAGAAGTGTACCAAACTCTTGCCCCATTCAAATCCAAGCCGATCCAGCAGAATGGAGAGCACCTGGAAGTGGTAGTTCTGTTCGTTGCCCACCACGTACACCATCTTGTCGATGGGATAGTCGGCGAAACGCTGTTCGGCAGTACCGATATCTTGCGTCATGTACACCGAGGTGCCGTCCGAGCGGAGCAGCAGTTTATGGTCGAGTCCCTGCGGGGTGAGGTCTGCCCATACGGATCCATCCTCCTTGCGGTAGAAGAGTCCCTTCTCCAGACCTTCCAACACCTTCTTCTTACCTGCCAGATAGGTGTTCGATTCGTAGTAGATTTTGTCAAATCCCACGCCCATCATACGGTAGGTTTCGTCAAATCCGGCATACACCCAGTCGTTCATCCGCTTCCACAGTCCGCGCACGTCGGGATCGCCTGCTTCCCACTTCACCAGCATCTCGCGTGCCTCCTTCATCAGAGGCGATTCAGCTTCGGCCTTGGCTTTGGCGACCTCTTCCTCCATACCTTTAGCCAAGTAGTTGGTAATCAGCTCCTTCACTTCCGCCTTATAATGCTTATCAAAAGCCACGTAGTAGTCGCCTATCAGGTGGTCACCCTTCTTGCCGCTTGACTCGGGTGTCTCTCCGTTGCCATATTTCAGCCATGCCAGCATCGACTTGCAGATGTGGATGCCGCGGTCGTTCACGATGTTGGTCTTCACCACGCGGTTGCCGTTGGCGGCCAGTATGTTGGCCAAGGCTCCTCCCAGCAGGTTGTTGCGTACATGTCCCAGGTGGAGCGGTTTGTTGGTATTGGGCGACGAATATTCAATCATCACCAGCGGCGACTGCTCGTCGGCTCTCTTCAGTCCATACTCGGCATCCGAGTGGATGGTGTTGAGCCGTTCAATCCATGCCGAGGTGGCGATGGTGATATTCAGGAATCCTTTCACAGCATTGAAGTCGGCCACGGCCGATTCGTTCTGTTTCAGGTATTCGCCCAGTTCGTTGGCGGTCTGTTCCGGGCTTTTGCGCGACATGCGCAGATAGGGGAATACCACCAGTGTGAGGTGTCCTTCAAACTCTTTCTTGGTTTTCTGCCATTGTACCTGTCCGGCGGATACCTCCGCGCCGTAAAGGGTTTTCAGTCCGTTGGATACGGATGTCGCTAATCTTTCTTCTATCGTCATGATTCCTAAAGTATTTTCTGGTTCGTTTGGGAGGTGCAAAGATAGTGCAATCCGAAGAGACAATGAAATTAGTGCGCCTATTTTTTGCGTGAAACCACCGCTTCGCAGCCATTTTGTGCCGTTATCCGCACCAACATAGGTCGGACAAGATGGCAAGTGAGGGGTATCGGGCAGCTTTTATTCCTTCAGGCAATAGGGAAAGCGGGTGTAAATGATACGGACGTGTCTCAAAATAGAAGTTTCTTGATGTAGCTATGTGCAATCTCGCAGATTTTCTCTACTTTTGCACACCTAAATGCGTTCAAAACAAAAAGATTAGAGAATATATGGAAAAAAAGTTCAAACGTACTACCGTTACATCGGCTTTGCCGTATGCCAACGGCCCCGTCCACATCGGACACTTGGCTGGCGTCTATGTGCCTGCCGACATCTATGTGCGTTACCTGCGTCTGAAGAAGGAAGAGGTAATCTTCATCGGCGGCAGTGACGAGCATGGCGTTCCCGTCACCATCCGCGCCCGTAAGGAGGGCATCACTACGCAGGATGTGGTAGACCGTTACCACTCGCTCATCAAACGCTCGTTTGAGGAGTTCGGCATCTCGTTCGACATCTATAGCCGCACCACCAGCGACATCCATCACAAGTTTGCATCCGACTTCTTCCGCAAGCTCTATGACGAGGGCAAGCTGGAGGAGATTACCGAGGAACAGTTCTGCGACGAGGTGACCGGTGAGTTCCTGACCGACCGCAACATCGTAGGCACCTGTCCGCGCTGTGGAGCAGAAGGAGCCTATGGCGACCAGTGCGAAAAGTGCGGTGCCACCCTGTCGCCCGATGAACTCATCAATCCCACCAACAAGAACAACCCAGGCCATGGCCTTGTGAAACGACCCACCAAGAACTGGTACCTGCCGCTGGGACAGTATCAGGAGTGGCTGAAGCAATGGATTCTGGAGGGGCACAAGGAGTGGCGCCCCAACGTATACGGTCAGTGCAAGTCGTGGCTCGACATGGACCTGCAGCCCCGTGCCATGACGCGCGATTTGGAATGGGGCATCCCCGTGCCGGTAGAGGGTGCTGAGGGTAAGGTGCTGTACGTATGGTTCGATGCGCCCATCGGCTACATCTCCAACACCAAGGAACTGTGTGACGACCAACCCGAGCGCTGGGGCAGCTGGCAGAAGTGGTGGCAAGACCCCGAGACACGCCTGATACACTTCATCGGTAAAGACAACATCGTGTTCCACTGCCTCATCTTCCCCGTCATGATGAAGGCGCACGGCAGCTACATCATGCCCGATAATGTACCGAGCAACGAGTTCCTCAATCTGGAGGGCGACAAGATATCTACCTCGCGCAACTGGGCTGTATGGTTGCATGAGTACCTGCAGGACTTCCCCGGCAAGCAGGACGTATTGCGCTATGTGTTGACGGCCAACGCGCCCGAAACGAAGGACAACGACTTCACTTGGAAGGATTTCCAGGCACGTAACAACAACGAACTGGTAGCTGTTTATGGCAACTTTGTAAACCGTGCCTTGCAGCTGACCAAGAAATACTTCGACAGCACGGTGCCTGCCTGCGGTGAGCTGACCGACTACGACCGCCAGACGCTGAAGGAATTTGCGGACGTGAAGCAGGAGGTAGAGAAACTGCTCGATGCCTTCAAGTTCCGCGATGCCCAGAAGGAGGCCATGAACCTGGCCCGCATCGGCAACAAGTATCTGGCCGATACCGAACCTTGGAAGCTGGCCAAGACCGACATGCAGCGGGTGGCAACCATCCTGCACATCTCCTTGCAATTAGTGGCCAATCTGGCCATTGCTTTCGAGCCCTTCCTACCTTTCAGCAGCGAGCGTCTGCGCAAGATGCTCAACATGGAGAGCTTCGACTGGGCCCAGCTGGGCAGCGACAATCTGCTGCCTGCCGGTCATTCGCTGGCTGAGCCGGAACTGCTCTTCGAGAAGATTGAGGATGAGGCCATCCAGGCACAGACCGACAAGCTGGAGGCCATCAAGAAGGCCAATGAAGCAGCCAACTACAAAGCCAACCCCATCAAGCCTCTCATCACGTTCGAGGAGTTTGAGAAGTTGGATATCCGTGTAGGTACGGTATTGGAGTGCGAGGCCGTGCCCAAGATGAAGAAACTGCTGAAGTTCCGCATTGCCGACGGCTTGGAGGATCGGACCATCGTGAGCGGCATCGCCCAGCACTACAAGCCGGAAGAGCTGGTAGGCAAGCAGGTGCTCTTCATTGCCAATCTGGCTCCGCGTCAGTTCAAGAACGGACTGGTGAGCGAAGGCATGATTCTTTCGGCCGAGAACTACGATGGCTCGCTGGCCGTCACCTCCTTGCTGCGTGAAGTGAAGCCCGGCAGCGAGGTGAAATAACCGTTTTCTCTGCATGGAAAAGATATTTCTCTATAACCTGAATTCTCCGAAAGGTAGGCTCATCCGCCGCCTCTGCGAGCAGATGGGCATACCTGTAGACGAGGTGCCGCGTGAGGACTACGCGCAGCCCATAGGTGTGGTGGTAGAAATGCCGGGTTTCGTGCGTCATGCCTCTGTGTACAGCGGTCCAGCTTTCACGGACGAGATAATGCTGTTCCGCGGCTTTGACGATGCGACGCTCAGCCGCTTTCTGAACCGCTATCGGCAGGCCGGCATCGACAAGGTGGACTTGAAGGCGAGCCTGACACCGCACAACGTGTTGTGGAACTCTTTCCAGCTGCACGACGAACTGCTGCGCGAACACCGTCTGATGACAGGAGATTAAGTAGAATGAAAAGACAGTGGACAGTCATAACGGTCAATCTCTGAAGGAGAAGACGGCAAAAGGCCTCTTCTGGGGCGGGGTGAGCAACGGCATGCAACAGTTGCTGAACCTGCTGTTCGGCATTGTGCTGGGACGTATGCTGTCGCCCTCGGATTATGGTATGGTGGGGATGCTCACTGTCTTTTCGGCCATTGCGGCTGCCTTGCAGGAGGGAGGCTTCATCTCGGCGCTGACCAACCGCAAGGAGGCAACGCAACGCGACTTCAACACCGTCTTTTGGTTCAGTCTGACGCTCTATCTGCTGCTCTTCATGGCCGCTCCGTGGATTGCCACTTTCTATCAGACCCCCCAGCTGGTGCCGCTGGCCCGTCTCTCTTTTCTGGGCTTTGTCATCTCCAGCCTGAGCATTGCGCCGCGGGCCTGCCTGTTCAAGCAAATGCGCACCAAGGAGACGACCCTCATCTCCCTCTCCAGCCTACTGGTGTCGGGGGGTGTGGGCATCGTACTGGCCGCTTGCGGCTTTGCCTATTGGGGAATTGCCCTGCAAAGCATCGTGTTCGTCACAGTGATGACGCTGCTCAATTTCCGCTTCTCCCGTTGGCATCCCGACCGCAGTTTCGACTTCCGTCCCATCCGCGAGATGATAAGCTTCAGCAGCAAGATTATCGTGACCAACATCTTCACCATCATCAATAACAACCTCTTCTCCGTACTGTTGGGCAAGTTCTATTCGGCACGCGAGGTGGGCAACTTTACACAGGCCAACAAGTGGAACACCATGGGCCATACCTGCATCACAGGCATGATCAGCGGCATTGCCCAGCCGGTGCTGGCGCAGGTAGCCGACGACCGCAGCCGTCAGCTAGCCGTTTTCCGCAAGCTGCTGCGCTTCACCGCTTTTGTCTCTTTCCCTGCCATGCTGGGATTGAGCATCGTGTCGCACGAACTGATTGTACTCGCCCTGACCGAGAAGTGGCTGCCCGCTGCCGGCATGTTGCAACTGCTCTGCCTGTGGGGGGCGTTTGTGCCGCTGGCCACACTCTTCTCCAACCTGATTATCAGCCGGGGGCGGTCATCCATCTACATGGGCAGCACCGTCTGCCTCTGTGTGGTGCAGCTGGGTGTGGCCTGCCTGATGCGTCCCTACGGGCTGGAGTGGATGTTGCGTCTTTTCGTGGCGGTCCACATCGGCTGGATAGCTGTATGGTTCGCCTTCGTGCATCGTGAGATAGGGCTGACGCTGGGGCAGATGCTGAAAGATGTCTCTCCCTATCTGCTGCTGTCGGTGCTGCTGACGGCAGGTACCTACTGCGCGGCACGACCGCTGGACAGCCTTTACCTCCGCCTGCTGGTCAAGGTGGTGCTGGTGGCAGGTCTGTATGCCTTGGTGTTGTGGAGGTGGCAGTCGGTCATCTTCCACGAGACGCTTCAGTTTCTGTTCCGAAGGGGGAAGGGAGGCGGCCTATGATGCGCATCGCCTATATTCTCTCTGCCTATACCGACGCGCCCCACCTGCGCAGGCTGGTGGATGCCTTGGATGACGGGTGGGCCGACTTCTATGTACACATTGACCGCAAGGTGGACGATACCCCTTTCCGGAAGCAGCTGGCCGGACGGGCTACCTTCGTGCCCCGTCACTGGATCAGTTGGGGTGGATGGGAACAGGTGGAGTATCAGCGGGAATTGCTGAAGGCGGTGATGCAGAGCGGGGTGGAGTATGGCAGGGTGGTCTGCCTGAGCGGACAAGACTATCCGTTGTGGAGCCGGCAGGCCATCCGCAGTTATTTCGAAGCACACGCTGACAAGGAGTTCATCATGGGGATGAACCTCACCCGCTCAGGCGAGGCACGCTTTCTGCGACGGGTGACGCACTATCACCCCTTTCGCGACCTGCCGTGGCGTAACAGCTGGCTGAAGAACAAGCTGGTGGTGGCCGGTCGCTGGCTGATGCGCCTGCTCCCTTGGCGGAAGCCTGTCTGCGTGATGTTGCAAGGAGGAAGGGAGGTCGATGTCTACTTCGGCTCCGACTACTGGGCACTGACGGGGGGGTGTGCCCGCTTCGTTTACGACGCACTATGTCGGGAGAGGGAGGTGGTACGCTATTTTCGCCACAGCTTCGTGCCCAGCGAGATGTGCATACAGACTCTCGTCTTCAATTCTCCCTTTGCCGACAAGGCCATCCGCTATGAAGGAGCCTATCGGGGGCTGTATGCGCTGACCCCCTTGCATTATATAGAATATGGAAAGTGTATCAAGCTGCTGACGGCAGACGACTGGCCCCGCTTGTGGGAGTCGGGCAAGATGTTTGCCCGCAAGGTGGTGAGTGGCCATTCTGACGCTTTGATCGGTCTGATTGATGCAGAAAGAACAGAAAAAAGGTGAACGATGAGCAAGATAGCAGTCATAATCGTATCGTACAATTTTGAACGCTGGATGGAGCGTTGTTTGGGCAGCTTGCGGCGTTCGTCGCTGCAGGCCGAGGTCATTGTGGTAGACAATGCCTCACAGGACCGCACGGTGTCGTTGCTGCGCAGCCGCTATCCCGAGGTACACCTCATAGAGAGCCACACCAATCTAGGTTTCGGACGAGCCAACAATCTGGGCATTGCCCACGCCATGCAGCAAGGATGCCAGGCCGTCTTCCTGCTCAACCAAGATGCGTGGGTCGGTGAGCGGACGCTGGAGACGCTGCTGCAGCTGTCCGACCGCTATCCGCAATACGGCATATTGTCGCCCGTCCATCTGACCGGCTCGGGCAATCGGCTGGAGGCGGGCTTTGCTGCCTATACTGGCCTGGACAGAGAGGCCATACCTCAGGTCGATGGAGAGGCGACGCTCCACCCCGTCTCCTTTGTCAATGCGGCCTTCTGGCTGATTCCGCTGGCCGTGCTGAAGCAGGTGGGTGGCTTCTGCCCGCTCTTCTACCACTATGGCGAGGATGTAGACTACATCAACCGGGTGCGTTTCCACGGTTATGCCGTGGGCTATTCGCCCGCCGTCTCGGGCTGTCACGACCGCGAGGAGCGTACCGTCACGCGCGAGGCATTCCTGCGTTCGGAACAGGTCTATCTGCTCTCCGAATACGCCAACATCCGCCGTCCCTTTGTACAGGCCTTTGCCTATGGGGTGCTGGCAGGTGTCAAGAAGGCGTGGAAGGTACTATGGGCCGGCCGGATGGCAGATGCAGCCGCCTTCCTGCGCATGACCTGTCAGGTGGCCGAGCGGACGGGTGAAGTCATCCGTTACAGAAAGCAGAACCGCCTGCAGGAACCGTCGTACATCCATCTTCCATCCTGAAAAGAGAACTGATTATGATACAGAAAAAAGAATATGCCCCCATCCTGCTCTTCACCTATAACAGACCGACACATACCCGTCGGCTGATAGAGAGCCTGCGCACCAATGCAGAGGCTGCAGAGAGCCCATTGGTAGTCTACTCCGATGCCGCCCGCGAGGCAGCTGACGAGGCATCGGTGGCCGAGGTGCGCCGCTACCTGCACACCCTCGACGGCTTTGCATCGGTAGCGTTGATAGAACGTTCCGAGAATTGGGGCTTGGCCCGTAACGTCATCGACGGCGTGACCACCCAAGTAAACCGCTACGGACGGGTCATCGTGCTAGAGGACGACCTGGTGGTGGCACCTTACTTCCTACGCTTCATGAACGAGGCGCTGGAGATGTATGCCGACGAGCCTCGGGTGGGCCATATCCAGGCGTGTGACTTCACGCAAGACCCTTCGTTGCCCCCCACCTTCCTCATCAAGTGGACAGGCAGCTGGGGATGGGCTACCTGGGCCAGGGCCTGGCAGCACTTCAACCCCGATGGGGCCGCCCCGCCGTCTGGAGGAGGAGAAGCTGACGCACACCTTCGACTTCGGAGGTACCTACCGCTTCACCCGCATGTTGCGCCGGCAGGTGCAGGGGAAAAACAATTCCTGGGCCATCCGCTGGAATGCCAGCCTCTTTCTGGCCGACATCCTGTCACTGAACGTGGGACGCTCGCTGGTGCAGAACACAGGCTTTGACGGTAGCGGTACCCATTGCGGGGGAGGAGGTCTCTACGATTCCCGCCTCTGGACCCGTCCGTTGCCACTGGTCCGCATCAAGCCAATCGAAGAGAATCGGGAAGCCCGCCGTTGCTTTGCCCGTTACTACCATCGCACCAACTGCTTCTGGGCAAAGGCCGTCCGCCGCATCAAACGGACGCTGAGAGGTGACTTCGGAGCATGATAATGGCGTTCATAGGATAGTTTTTCCATAGAAAACACTACCTTTGCGTGGACAAACTGAAATACTCACTGCGATGAGAGTACTATTGATAAATACATCCGAACGGATTGGAGGGGCTGCAGTGGCCTGCAGCCGCTTGATGGAGGCGTTGAAGAATAATGGCATCAAGGCCAA
>SAMEA3663248__coassemble_118_pt1 | contig 30063 bp, 26 predicted proteins | sample SAMEA3663248__metabat2_low_PE_023 | metagenome-assembled genome bin SAMEA3663248 (sample SAMEA3663248) | pig gut metagenome | biome: pig gut; feature: pig-associated habitat; material: faeces | place: China | collected 2013
GTGGGCTGCCATATAGAGGAAGGCACGGTTTTCCTCGGCCGACTCTCCGCTGACCCCAATCAGCGTAGGGTCTCCTGTAAGGCGAAAATAGCGGCGGTTGGATCCAGAGGAGGGCATCTCGTCTATCCGCAGAGCAGGACGGCCCGTATAGCGCGTATATAGCTGGTTGAGTTCTTCTGTTATTGTCATAATCTGCTATGGTTATTTATTATTGGGCGGCTAAGGTACATCTTTTTCGGGAGATTTGGAAACTCTTCTCCAGCTTTTACGCACAATTCCGTTAACGAATTTATTTTCAAGTTAATTCATGTTATAAACAAGGCATTTACGCCCGTATATTTTGGAGGATTGCAGAAAGTCCGTATATTTGCAATGTGTTTTTCATAGTATTAGATTTAAGGTTAACAAAAGGATTGGCTGTCTGGGATAGATAGCCATTTTTTTGTACCTGCAGCAGCCTTTCTTTCATAAACCGAAAAATAAATCCCCCAATCTGTTGTGAATTTCTAAACATTATCTTACCTTTGCCAACGTTTTCACGAAGAAACCCTGCGGCAATAGCTCAGTTGGTAGAGCATCAGCTTCCCAAGCTGAGGGTCACGAGTTCGAACCTCGCTTGCCGCTCGCATTGAAAATCAGGCAGTTACAAGTTTTGTAGCTGCCTTTTTCATAAACAGATAAAAAGAAAAAGAGAATGAAAAAGTTTATGCACGGAGCGCGTTTCACTCCCAAGAACTATTCCGATGAAGTAGAAGCCAAAATCCAACACTATAAGCGGGAAGGCTACAAGCTGCCGCAACGTCACCTGCTGCGTACGCCCGAGCAGCTGGAAGGCATCCGCGAAAGTGCGCGAATCAATACCGCCTTACTGGACTGCATCTCGGCCCATATCCACGAAGGCATGTCAACGGCCGAAATAGACCATCTGGTCTATGCCTTCACCACCGACCACGGTGCCATTCCTGCCCCCTTCCTGTACGAGGGATTCCCCAAGAGCGTATGCACCAGTATCAACGACGTGGTATGCCACGGCATACCCAGCCCGACGGAATATCTGAAGAGCGGCGACATTGTGAATGTAGACGTAAGCACCATCTACAAAGGCTACTTCTCTGACGCCTCCCGCATGTTCCTCATCGGGGAGGTCACTCCCGAGATGCGCCGGCTGGTAGAGGTGACACGTGAGTGCAGAGACATCGGCATACGTACCGCCCAGCCATGGACCCGTCTGGGCGATGTGGGAGCGGCCATTCAGGAACACGCCGAAAAAAATGGATACAGCGTGGTACGCGACCTCTGCGGACACGGAGTGGGACTGAAGTTCCACGAGGAGCCGGACGTAGAACACTTCGGCAAGCGAGGTACCGGCATGATGATTGTACCCGGCATGACGTTCACCATCGAGCCAATGATCAACATGGGGCGCTACGACGTCTTCATAGACGAAGCCGACGGCTGGACGGTCTGTACAGAAGACGGACTACCCTCGGCACAATGGGAAAGTATGATTCTGATTACAGAAGATGGGAATGAAGTATTGACGGAATAAGAAGAGGGAATGGAATACATACTGTTACTGATGGGATTGGCTGCAGGCCTGGCTATCGGGTACCTGCTGTCTGCCCGCCGAACGGCTGCACTGAAGGCGGAAGTGGAAGGTGCCCGGCAACGGGAGGAGATGTTGAGACAACAGCATGCAGCCGACATGGAACGCGAGCGGACTGTAGCCGAAGAGCGTATAGCCACCCAAGAACGCCACTTCAACGAACGGCTGGCCGACCAGAAACGACAGTGGGAAGAGCGTATGAACGAGCAGAAGGAAGAGGTGGAGGCCTTGCACAAGCGGCTGAACCTGGAGTTTGAGAACCTGAGCAACCGCATCTTCCAAAGCAAGACGGAGGACTTCAAACGCCTAAATGCCGAGCACCTGAACCAGCTGCTTCGCCCGCTTGACGACAACCTGAAAGCGTTTCGTGAAAAGGTGGAACTGGCCTACTCTATCGAGGCCAAGGAACGTTTCTCGCTGGGCGAACGCATCAAGGAGCTGGTGGAACTGAATACCCGACTGGGAGAAGAGGCCAATAACCTGACCCGCGCTTTGCGAGGCGACTCGAAAGCACAAGGCAACTGGGGCGAGATGATACTGGAACGCCTGTTGCAGGCATCGGGGCTGATAGAGGGCGAGCACTACTTCAGGCAGGAGTTTCTGAAGGACGAACGAGGTGAGGTGCTGACCAACGAAGAGAGCGGACAACGGATGCAGCCGGACATCCTCATCAGATACCCTGGCGAACGGGAGATGATTATCGACTCCAAGGTATCGCTGACAGCCTATACGGCTTATACGGCCGCCCAAGAGCGCGACGAGCAGGCACGCTGCCTGAAGGCACATCTACAGTCGGTACGCGCCCACATTGACGAACTCAGCCACAAGGATTATTCGCGCTATGACATCAAGTCGCCGGAGTTTGTCATGATGTTCATCCCTACCGAAGGTGCCTACCTGCTGGCCATCCAAAACGATTCGCACCTGTGGGAATATGCCTACGACAAGAAGGTGGTGCTGATGAGCCCTACCAATCTGATCAGTGCCTTGCGTCTGACCCTCGACCTATGGAAACGTGAGAACCAGGTGAAGAATGTACAGGCCATCATCAAGCAAGGCACTTCGCTCTACGAGAAGATTGCCGGCTTCACCGATACTTTCCTTGGCATCGGCGAACGCATTACGGCGCTGCAGAAGGATTACGACAAAGCCATCCGCCAATACTCCGAGGGACCCGGCAACATTGTCCGTCAGGCCGAACAGCTGCGCGGCATGAGTCTGACCCCCAAGAAACGCATTGCTGCCAAGGTGCTGCCCAAAGAGGACGAGTAACCATCCAGGTCCGATTCCGACGCTTCCGTACCGTCACCTTCCCTTCCCCTTATGCGCCCTGCAGCTGCTTGATGATTTTGGCCGGCACCCCGCCAACCAAGGTCTTGGCTGGTACATCTTTTGTGACCACTGCTCCAGCTGCCACCACAGCTCCATCACCAATGTTCACTCCGCCCAGTATCGTAACGTTTGCACCTATCCAGACTCCGTTGCCTATCACAACAGGCAAAGCACGGGTTCTCCAGCGGTATTGCTGATCGCCAGGTTTCCAGTTTTCAGTCAATCGATCAGCCAACTCAATAGGATGTGTAGCCGTATTAATCTGAACGCCCGGTGCGATAAGAACATCATCCCCTATCGTAATGCAATTGCTATCGATGAAAGTACATCAGTAATTGATTGACACATTGTTGCCGATACGAATATTATCGCCGAATCCACAGATAAAGTCATCCGCCACAGATACATTATTCCCCACTGCAGCAAACAGCTCCTGTAACATTCCATAACGTTCGTTTCGACGTTCATAAGGAATTGCGCGATAGCGGGTACACCACTCTGTTGCCTTTGCTTTCCGATCTATAAAGCCGATGTCATGACAATCATACAGTTCACCAGCCATACACTTTTCTTTCTGTCACATATAATATCATCTATATCAATTGCTTCTATATCGCACAAGTGTCTTATACAGGCACAGATACCCATACCTGTATAAGACAGAGTAAAGTATATCAGAAGAAAATAATCTGTATCACCACGTAGAGCGGCAGCAATACAATCAGCGAAAACTTGACCATGTAGCCAAAGAAGGAAGGCATCTTGATGCCGCTCTCCTCAGCGATGGCCTTCACCATAAAGTTGGGACCATTGCCAATGTACGTCATGGCCCCGAAGAATACGGCGCTCACAGATATCACCTTCAAGAAGATTTCTGGCACACCAGCCACCATGGCAACACCTTCCGTGACAGGCAATCCACCGGCTACAGAATGGAAAGCGACAGCCGTAGGTGCATTGTCGAGGAACGAACTGAGCACACCAGTACTGTAGAAGAACTGCCAAGGCTGGTCCAGTCCCATGGAGGGCGCATGTGCGTTAAGATAAATCAAGGCGGGTGTCATGGTGGCAAAGATGCCGACGAACAACACAGCCACCTCTACGATAGGAGCCCAAGAATAATGGTTGGCCCGACGAATCTCCTTACTGGTAGTCTTCAGCGAAAGAAGAATGATAGCCACCAACACAAACTCACGCAACAGCTTGATATAGAACGGTGCATGTTCCTCACCCATGGCTGGGATATATCCCTGATTGATAAACATCACACTGAGGATGATGCAGAGCAGCCAGAGCAGGTTGATACATCCATCGAACGAAATCGGAGTGACATTGCGATTGTCGTGTTCGATGTTCTCCTTTGGCTCGCGCGCATAATAATAGGTATCAAGCAGGAAATAGACGAGCAACAGTACACAGCCTGCAAGCAACCATACTGGGAACAGGTGGAAGAACCATCCGAAAGCAGCTCCACGCAGATAAAGCAGGAACAAGGGAGGATCGCCCAGCGGGGTAAGCAGGCCACCGCAATTGGCCACCACGGCAATGAAGAAGAGGATGGTGTGCGACGTGTACTTACGTTCGGAGTTGGTTGCGATCAACGGACGTATCAGCAACATGGCGGCACCCGTAGTCCCCATCAGTGAGGCCAACACGAATCCGATACCCAGTATCAGTGTATTGACGCGCGGAGTAGCGCGGATATCTCCATTCACCTTGATACCTCCCGTCACTACAAAAAGGGATGCCAGCAGGAGGATAAAAGGCACATAGTCGTACACCATCTGATGCACCAGATGGTGCACAAAATGATTTTCGTTCGTATCGTTCGCTACCATCCATATTGCAACGATGGAGCCGAGGACCATAGAGAGACAGAATTTGTTGAGGTTCTTTTCCCACTGTTTCTCTATCAGAAGAGGTGCCACCGCTATACAAAGCAGCATGGCGACAAAGGGCATTAATACCCATACAGGAATGTCCATTCAGTATAAATTGCAATTAGTTAATATGACTGCCTGCGAAGGCAGAATGTAAGTGAATCTTAATCCAGTTTCAATACGGCCAGGAAGGCTTTCTGTGGTACTTCTACATTGCCAATCTGTTTCATGCGTTTCTTTCCCCGCTTCTGTTTCTCCAGCAGTTTGCGCTTACGGCTGACGTCGCCTCCGTAACACTTGGCGGTCACATCCTTGCGAACCTGCTTCACCGTTTCGCGGGCAATAATCTTTGCACCGATAGCAGCCTGTATGGCAATGTCAAATTGCTGTCGGGGTATCAGTTCCTTCAACTTCTCACACATGCGGCGGCCGAAAGCCTCGGCGTTGTCAAAGTGTGTCAAGGTAGAGAGTGCATCCACCGGTTCGCCATTCAGCAGGATATCCAGCTTCACCAGACGTGAGGGACGGAAACCGTTGGGATGGTAATCAAACGAAGCATACCCCTTGGATATACTTTTCAGCTTGTCGTAAAAGTCAATCACAATCTCACCCAACGGCATATCATAATAGATTTCCACACGGTTGCCAGAGATGTACTCCTGCTTCACCAGCTCGCCGCGCTTGCCCAAACAAAGGGTCATGATGGGGCCGATATAGTCGGTCGCCGTGATGACCGAAGCACGGATATAGGGCTCCTCAATGTGGTCAATCATGGTGACGTCGGGCATACTGCCTGGATTGTGTACCTCCAGCATGTTACCTTGCTTGTCGAAGACATGGTAAGACACGTTGGGTACGGTGGTGATGACATTCATATCGAACTCTCGGTCCAGACGTTCCTGTACAATCTCCATGTGGAGCAGTCCCAAGAAACCGCAACGGAATCCGAAACCCAATGCCAGCGATGATTCGGGCTGGAAGGTAAGCGAAGCATCGTTCAACTGCAGTTTTTCCAGCGAAGAACGCAGGTCTTCAAAGTCTTCGGCCTCAATGGGATATACACCGGCAAACACCATAGGCTTCACCTCTTCGAAACCGGCAATAGCCTCTGAACAAGGCCGTGCGATGTGTGTAATGGTATCGCCGACCTTTACCTCCTTGGAGGTCTTGATGCCGGATATGATGTAACCCACATCACCGGTACGGAGTTCATTGCGCGGCACCATATCCATCTTGAGTACCCCCACTTCATCGGCCTCGTACTCCTTGCCTGTATTGAAGAACTTCACCTTGTCGCCCTTACGAATGACACCGTTTTCTATCTTGAAATAAGCGATAATGCCACGAAAAGAGTTGAATACAGAGTCAAAGATTAGTGCCTGTAACGGTGCCTCTTCATCGCCTACCGGATGGGGTATCCGCTCGATTACAGCTGCCAGAATCTCCTCTACACCCATACCTGTCTTGCCACTGGCTCGGATAATCTCTTCGCGCTTGCATCCCAGCAACTCCACGATTTCATCCTCCACTTCATCGGGCATGGCACTCTCCATGTCACACTTGTTGATGACGGGGATAATCTCCAAATCGTGCTCGATGGCCATATATAGATTGGAGATAGTCTGTGCCTGCACACCTTGCGAAGCATCTACGATGAGCAGTGCCCCTTCGCAAGCGGCAATGGAACGGGATACCTCGTAAGAAAAGTCCACGTGTCCCGGCGTGTCAATCAGATTCAGAATGTACTTTTCACCTTTATACAAATGTTCCATCTGGATAGCGTGACTCTTGATGGTGATGCCACGTTCTTTTTCCAGATCCATATCATCAAGCATCTGTCCTTCAGTAACTTGTATAGTATTTGTATACTCTAACAGGCGATCGGCCAGGGTTGACTTACCATGGTCGATGTGGGCAATAATGCAGAAGTTGCGTATATTTTTCATCGTCAGAATTCTTGCTTTTGGTCGCAAAGATAGAAATATTTTTTTAAATAAAAAAAGATGCGCAGGCTACAACGAGTGTGCCTACGCATCTTTTTTATGACATTCTTATCACTTTTCTATCAAACCAGCTTTACGAACAGTTCACCTTCTACTTCCGTTACAGCCACCTTGTCCTCTCTGAGCAACCAGCCAAGGCCCAGATAGAGATCCTTGTCCGTCAGCTTTCCAGCAGCTTTCTTCAATTGCTTCGCAGTTAAACCTTCTGTTTCATTCAGTGCATTCCAGATTTTTCCGGCCAAATCACCGGCTTTTTCTTTCAACATTTTCTCTTTGTTTTTAGTTAGACATGCTTCCAATCTCTATCATCTTTCAGAGAATCAGAATTTATTTCGGCTGCAAAGATAGTTATTTTTATGTTATATAGCATATTATTTAGGGATAAAATCGCAGAAATGTACAAATTTGCGATTCTTACTATGTTTTTCCCTACAATTTCCCCTGTTTTTGCAAGTATTCAGCCCAGATACGTGCTCCCTCTTCTACCATCTTGACACAGGGACGTTTGGCATAATATTGCTCTGTACGAACCTCAGGTTGAGCCGACCCTTCGTTTTTTTTCAACCCCAGCAGTTCAGCACAAATCAGTGAGCCGTTCCTGCGCTTGAACTCTTCGGCCAGTTCCTGTACCAACGCATAATTGGCCGCTTTGCCGTCGCGGTCCTGTGCATCAGTCGAACCATTCTCTAGTCCGGCAAGCAGAAACATGCCACAGGCTGCACCACACGTCTGCCGCATCCGGCCGATACCTCCGCCAAACGAGGCCGACATCCGAAGGGCCTGCTCTTCTGTAAAACCATACATATCGGCAAAGGCTGCCGCCACCGACTGCGCACAGTTATAGCCGCTTTTGAACAAGGATACTGCTTTTGCTATTCTTTCTTCCATGTTACTTCTTTTTAATATATATTATCAAACTAAACAACTATTCAACAGCAAATTAAAAGATTTAGTTAGATGTTTTATTCTTATAAATTTCCAGACAAAGTCTCTATCAGTAACAACACATTGAGTATGGTCACTACAGCAGCAATTGCATAGAGTACACAACTGCTCCACCGGCTGTTGGCATAGGGGCCCATCACTCGTCTGGACGAAGTCAGTCCCACCTGTAGAAAGACTGTAAAAGGAAGCTGCACACTCAACATCATCTGCGAAATCAGCAGTCCCTTGAAGGGATCACCGATAAAGAAGATAAGCAGCAAGGCTACTCCCAACGAGAGCACGACACCCACCTGCGAGTGGCTGTCCTTGATGTGATATGACTCGCCGAAGATACCGGCAAAGATAGAACCTGCCGCCATGCCGCTGGTGATAGTCGACGAAATACCCGCCATCAGCAAGGCCAGCGCAAATACGATGGAAGCGCCGTTGCCCAGCAAGGGCTGCAGCAATGAGTTAGCTTGCTGAAGCTCCTCCACATGAACGCCCCCCTTAAAGAAGGTAGCGGCTGCCAGCAGTATCATGGCACTGTTGATGGCCCATCCCACCAGCATGGAGAAGAGCGTATCAAACAATTCATATTTCAGTACCCGTCGAATGGAGGCATCGTCCTGTTTGTTGTACTCGTGACTTTGTATCACCTCCGAGTGCAAAAACAGGTTATGTGGCATCACCACAGCCCCTAATACACTCATGACAATCAACATACTGCCCTGCGGCAAGGAGGGAACCACCCACCCTTGCAACGCCTGCGACCACTCTATCTCCACCAAAAAGAGTTCGTAGATAAAGGAGAGGCCTATAACGGATACAAAGGCGATGATGGCTCTCTCTATCCGTTTATAGGAATTAGTGAAGAGCATAATCAATACAAAGAAGGTCGTTAGCACCGCTCCCCACAGCAAAGGTACATCCAACAACATCTGCAAGGCAATGGCACCACCCAAAATCTCTGCCAACGAGGTGGAGACAGAGGCCAGTACCGCCGTGGCCAACACTGGACGAGACACCCACTTGGGCGTGTAGCGGGTAGCGGCCTCGGAAAGACAAAGACCGGTCACAATGCCCAGATGTGCCACGTTGTGCTGCAACACAATCAACATGACGGTAGAGAGCGTCACCACCCACAGCAGAGTGTATCCATACTCCGATCCGGCAGCAAAGTTAGATGCCCAGTTGCCAGGGTCAATGAAGCCCACAGTCACCAGCAGTCCAGGCCCAATGTATCGGAAAAAGTCCAACCCGCCCAGATACCGTTTGTGGTCGTGCCGCTTCAGGTCTTTCAATATGTTCTTCATACCTGCTCTCCTACCTTAACCGTCCCTTTTTCATGAGCTTCGATGGCCCGCAATGCCTGACAGAGCTGGTCGGGGCACGATGTAGGGCGTGCTCCACAGCGGATGCCTTCCAGCCGATTCAACACTTCACTCACCTGCATTCCCTGCACCAGTCGGGATATACCTTGCAGGTTTCCGTTGCATCCGCCCCAAAAGCGGACTTCCCTCAACACACCACCGTCTATTTCCAATTCGATGTTGGTGCTGCATGTTCCTTCTGTCTTATAGAAATATTTCATATCTGTTTTGAATAAGTTGCATGCAAATGTATGTACAATATCTGATAAAACCACCTTTTTCATCGCGCGAACTGCCCTTTTTCCATTAAAAAATAAGGAAAAAGAGAAAAGAACGTGTGACAAATGCGAAAAACAGGCGACAGATGTAGCAAATATCAACCTAATTATTTATCTTTGTTAGCGCAAAAAGTTAGCAATACAAAAAATGAAGTAACAATGAAAGATTTCTTCAAATTCATGTTCGCCACGGTTGCGGGCATTGTTGTATCGTGCGTGCTGTTCTTCTTTATCGGCATCCTGTGGCTGTTCAGCATGCTTTCATCCTCCGAATCGGAGACACTTCTGCAGGACAATTCTGTCATGATGCTTGATTTGCGGGGGGATCTGGCCGAACGTAGTCTGGACTCATCCTTGGAATTCCTGATGGGAGACACCTATACTGTCTACGGACTGGATGACATCCTATCCTCCATCCAGAAGGCTAAAGAGAGCGACCAAATCAAGGGCATCTACCTGCAGGCCGACCTACTGACGGCCGGCTTCGCCTCACTGAAGGAAATAAGGGATGCACTGCTCGACTTCAAGGAGAGCGGTAAGTTTGTGGTGGCATACGCCGATACCTATACACAAGGACTTTATTACCTGGCCAGCGCAGCAGACAAGATACTGCTCAACCCTCACGGTATGCTGGAGTGGCGTGGTCTGGCTTCTGCCCCCATCTTCTTCAAAGAGATGCTGGACAAGATTGGCGTAGAAATGCAGGTATTCAAGGTGGGCACCTACAAATCGGCTGTCGAACCTTACATTGCCACAGAGATGAGCGATGCCAACCGCGAACAGGTTAATGCCTTCCTGACATCCATCTGGGGAGAGATAACCCAGGATGTAGCAGCGTCACGCAATCTGACGACAGAAGCACTGAATGCGGCAGCTGACCAGATGATGCTGTTCCGTCCGGCAGAAGAGAGTGTACAATGCGGACTGGTAGACACATTGATGTATAAGAACGATGTCCGCAACTATCTGAAAGGCCTTGCGGGTATCGATGAAGACGACGATTTGCCCGTGGTAGGACTGAAAGAGATGATTAACGTGAAGAAAAACCGTCCCAAAGACAAGAGCGGTAATATCATTGCCGTCTACTACGCCGAAGGAGAGATTGTGAACGATGCAATCGCCTCTCCGCTGTCCGGAACAGAAACCGTCATCAACGGCACAGAGGTCATCAAAGACTTGCGAAAATTAAAGGAGGATGAAGACGTGAAGGCGGTAGTACTGCGTGTGAACTCACCGGGAGGCAGCGCTTACGCATCCGAACAAATCTGGTATGCCATCAGCGAACTGAGAAAAGAGAAACCGGTCATCGTCTCGATGGGTGACTATGCAGCTTCGGGTGGATACTACATCTCTTGCAACGCTGATACCATAGTGGCTGAACCGACCACCTTGACCGGTTCTATCGGCATCTTCGGTCTCGTGCCCAATGTAAAAGGGCTGACCGATAAGCTGGGACTGGATTTTGATGTCGTGAAGACCAATGAATATGCTGATTTCGGCATGATGGGACGACCCTTGAACGCCGGCGAAAAGGCCATGATGCAGATGAACGTCAATCAGGGATACGACCTCTTCCTAACCCGTTGTGCAGAAGGAAGAGGGATAGAGAAAGAGGAGCTTGACCAAATTGCCCAGGGACGTGTATGGACCGGCAGCAAGGCAAAGGAACTGGGATTGGTAGACGAACTGGGCGGCATAGACCGTGCGTTGGAGATAGCCATTGCCAAAGCCGGCATTGATGCCTATACCGTCATGAGCTATCCCGAAAAGCCCGGATTGTTTGATAGCTTCACCAATTTCCGTCCGGACAATTACATCCGCTCATTGCTGCTAAAGAGTTGCGTCGGAGAGTGGTATAAACCTATCAGTAATCTGAAAGAACTGAATCAGTGCAGCCGCATACAGGCTCGGCTGCCGTTTGAACTGAACATTGAATAAACGAACATTTGCGGAAAAGGCCAGAAAAGAATGACCGAAAGCAAAAACCATATATATAAATGGTTGCTTCCCCTCGCTTTTATCTATGGATGGGGAGTCAGACTACGCAACAAACTCTTTGACTGGGGATGGCTCCGGTCAAGGAGTTTTGGCATTCCTGTACTCTGCATCGGAAACCTGGCAGTAGGTGGTACAGGCAAAACACCACATACCGAATACCTGATCAGACTGCTGCATGACAACGGACTGAACATAGCCACGCTAAGTCGGGGATACAAGCGGAAGAGCAAAGGCTATCGACTGGCTGATACCCAAAGTACAGCCGCAGATATTGGCGACGAGCCACGTCAAATCAAATCCAAATACCCATTCGCAAGAGTAGCGGTCGATGAAGACCGTTGTCACGGCATCGAGCAGCTGTTAGCACTGGATCATCCTACCGTCGATGTCATCTTGCTGGACGATGCATTCCAGCACCGTTACGTCAAGGCAGGGCTTCAGATTCTGCTGACCGATTACCATCGTTTGCTGTGCGATGATGTCTTGCTGCCGGCCGGCCGTTTACGCGAACCCATCAGCGGCAAGAACCGGGCACAGATAGTCATCGTAACCAAATGTCCCGATGACTTGAAACCCATTGAATACAACATCATCAGCAAGAAGCTACACCTTTATCCTTATCAACGCCTCTTTTTCTCGCACTTCCGTTATGGAGAACTACGGCAGCTATTCCCATTAGCATCCGAAGCGAAAAGAGACAACCTACTACCGCTGACCAAGGAGCATCACGTGCTGCTCCTCACGGGCATAGCCTCGCCCGACGAACTGATTCATCGGGTAACCGACTGTGTTGGAACGAATCGGACAAAGGTTCTCTCCTTCGGAGACCACCATTCCTTTACAGCGCAGGATATACGACTGGTAGAACAGCAGTTCTTCGCATTGCCAGACAAGAAGCGCGTGCTGATTACAACGGAAAAAGACGCTACCCGCCTGAAGGAGTGCGCTGAGTTGGGCAACCAGCTGAAACCGTTCATCTACGTATGGCCAATTGAAGTGGAATTCCTTCAGAACCAACAAGAATTGTTCAATCAAAATATCATTGACTATGTTAGAACGAATCCAAGAAACAGCCACCTTTCTGAAAGGAAAGATGCACACCCATCCTGAAACAGCCATCATCCTCGGTACGGGGTTAGGCAAGCTGGCAGATGAAATCACCGACAAGCAAGAGATAATGTATGCTGACATACCCAATTTCCCCGTCTCTACCGTCGAGGGACATAGCGGGAAACTGATATTTGGCAAGTTAGGCAACAAGGACATTATGGCTATGCAGGGACGATTCCACTATTACGAAGGATACTCCATGAAGGAAGTTACCTTCCCTGTCCGCGTCATGCGCGAACTGGGCATCAAGACTCTTTTTGTCTCCAATGCCAGCGGAGGTACCAATCCCAATTTTGAGATTGGCGATCTGATGATTATCACCGACCACATCAACTACTTCCCCGAACATCCGTTGCGAGGCAAGAATATTCCCTATGGTCCCCGTTTTCCGGACATGAGTGAAGCTTACGACAAGGAGCTGATACGCAAGGCCGATGCCATTGCTGCCGAGAAAGGCATCAAAGTACAGCATGGTGTCTATGTGGGCACACAGGGACCCACGTTTGAGACACCTGCCGAATACAAGCTGTTCCGTATCTTCGGAGCCGATGCAGTGGGCATGTCTACCGTACCCGAAGTGATTGTGGCCAACCATTGTGGCATCAAGGTATTTGGCATCTCTGTGGTGACCGATCTGGGTGTAGAGGGCAAGATTGTAGAGGTGACACATGAGGAGGTACAGAAAGCCGCTGACGAGGCACAACCCAAGATGACTGAAATCATGCGGGAACTAATAAACAGAGCGTAAGTAAGGAAAACAGAATAGAAATAGTACTGAACATGAGAACAGAAATAGCCACCCTCGGCGAGTTCGGCCTGATACGCCACCTCACCGAAGGTATTGAACCGCAAAACCGATCTACCAAATATGGAATAGGTGATGATGCCGCTGTCCTCTCCTACCCGGCCGACCGTGAAATACTGGTTACTACCGATCTGCTGCTGGAAGGGGTACACTTTGACCTGACCTACGTACCTCTGAAACATTTAGGCTATAAATCGGCAGTAGTCAACTTCTCCGACATCTATGCCATGAATGGTACTCCCCGTCAGATAACGGTGTCACTGGGACTATCCAAACGTTTCAGTGTGGAAGATATGGAACAGCTCTACGCCGGCATCCGCCTGGCATGTGAAGAGTATGGTGTGGATATTGTAGGAGGTGACACCACTGCATCAATGACAGGACTGACTATCAGCATCACCTGCATCGGCGATGCAGCACGCGGCGAGGCTGTCTACCGCAACGGCGCTAAGGAGACTGACTTGATTTGTGTAAGCGGTGACCTGGGAGCTGCCTATATGGGCCTGCAGCTGTTGGAACGGGAGAAGAGTGTATTGCGAAGTAGCGACAAAGATGTCCAACCCGACTTTGCCGGTAAAGAATATCTGCTGGAACGACAACTCAAGCCGGAAGCCCGCCGCGACATCATTGAACGACTGGCACAAGCCGGCGTACGCCCCACAGCCATGATGGATATTTCAGACGGACTCTCTTCCGAACTGCTTCACATCTGCACACAGAGCAAGGTGGGATGCCGCGTTTACGAAGAGCACATTCCTATCGACTACCAGACAGCCGTCATGGCCGAGGAGTTCAACATGAACCTGACCACCTGCGCCATGAATGGAGGTGAAGATTACGAGCTTCTTTTTACCGTCCCCATTGCCGACCATGAGAAGATGGAAGAGATGGAGGGAGTACGCCTTATCGGGCACATTACGAAACCCGAATTGGGATGTGCACTCATCACACGCGACGGTCAGGAGTTTGAACTGAAAGCACAAGGATGGAATCCACTGAAAGAAGAATAAATTTTGCATAAATATGCTCTTAAACATGAAGAATGGGAGAATAACAATTCTCCCATTTTTCGTATCTTGCGGCATGTTAAACCACAAAAATCTAAGGTCATGATTATCGGAGTACCTAAAGAAATTAAAAACAATGAAAACCGTGTAGGGATGACCCCTGCCGGAGTAGCCGAATTGGTGAAGAAAGGTCATGTAGTGTATATCCAAGCCACAGCAGGCATCAACAGCGGATTTGCTGATGAAGACTATACTGCCGTGGGGGCAAAAATCCTTCCTACTATTGAAGAGGTGTATGCCATTGCCGACATGATAGTGAAGGTAAAGGAACCCATTGCCCCAGAGTACAAGCTCATCAAGAAAGGGCAAGTGTTGTTCACCTACTTCCATTTGGCTGCCGATAAAGAACTGACTGACGCTATGATAGCCAGCGGCGCTACTTGTATCGCATACGAGACAGTGGAAGAGAAAGGACATTATCTGCCGTTGCTCGCCCCGATGAGCGAGGTGGCTGGACGCATGGCTGCACAGGTAGGTGCCCATTTCCTGGAAAAACCGCAAGGAGGTAAAGGCAAACTGATGGGAGGTGTACCGGGTGTACGTCCGGCACGTGTCCTGATATTGGGTGCCGGTACTGTAGGAACCAATGCCGCACAGATAGCAGCCGGCATGGGTGCAGAAGTTTTGATAGCTGATATCAACCTGCAACGCCTGCGTTATCTCAGCGAAGTGCTTCCCAAGAATGCCAAAACCCTCTATTCGTCGCTTCACAACATCCAGATGGAGCTGCCTAACATTGACGTCATCATCGGTTCAGTACTTATCCCCGGCGACAAAACACCACATCTCATCACCCGTGAAATGCTGAAGGCCATAAAGCCGGGCAGTGTATTGGTTGACGTAGCCATCGACCAGGGCGGTTGCTTTGAGACCTCGCATCCGACCACTCACAGCGAACCCACTTATGTAATTGACGGCATCGTACACTATGCTGTAGCCAACATACCGGGTGCCGTACCTTTCACATCCACCATGGCGCTGACCAATGCCACACTGCCCTATACAGTTGCATTGGCATGCAAAGGGTGGGAAAAAGCCTGTCAGGACAATCCCGCATTGGCCGCAGGTGTCAATGTGGTCAACGGCAAGATTACCTACAAGGCCGTGGCCGATGTATTCGGTCTGCCATATACCCCTTGGAACGAAGCCTGAATCCACTCCTTGAATACTAAGGTTGTATAACACCCTTAATGCCCGCCGTCAGAGAGTCGCCATACGTGCGAAGCACCTCTAACGTGCGGGCACGTGTTTTCTTGGCTCTGAAACTCCAAAACTCGCGAGTAAAAGGTGTCATGAAGTCCATCCCTGATGGCTTTTGTTTGGGCTCTTGCGCCAGATGGTTAGCCAAATTGATTTTGAAAGAGGCAAACGGATCGGAACGCCAGGTGTTGGCATCGACTTTAATCTTCTTCTGATAGACAGGATCCCAATTGTACTTGGTGCGGGCTGTATAGGGATGCAGTGTCAGCACCATCTTCTTTCTAGGTGCGTCTGGAACAGAAGGCAGGGTGGCATCGGGTTCCATCCACTGCTTCTCGACCGACATGTGAGGTTTCCCCATGTAGAGAGAGTGTTCCATCTCCTGCAGAAGCGTACGGTTCAGTTCTATCTCTTCCTTCCCCTGTAACAGTTGCTGCAGACGTAACGAGTCCTGTATCGTCCAGTTCTGGGCATACGAAGCATAGGCTACCCCCCAGAGTAACCCCCAATAGAGTAACAGACGTCTCATGACAGCTTACCACCACATATATCCGCTTCCGCACAGAGGCTCGTCGTAACAGGGATCTATCGTCCACATGGTGTGTGGCAACTTTCTTGCCTCCCACCAACGACGGTAGCGCACGGCAGCATCCAACACCTCTTCATCCGAAAGGAAATAGATGCCTTCGTAGTTTTCGGCATCGGCATGTACCATCTTGCAGCCCATCGAAGCGTTGTGTCCTAATCGTATCGTCTCAATGGTCCAGAGGATGCACTCACCCAACCGCAGTTTTCCACCCGCCGAATAGGAGACCGGTGCCAATGGGAACGATGGTATAACGCTCAAATCCTCAGCATATTTCAGCAATTCATTGATGTCTTCGATGGCAAATTTCGGGAATTTGTTCACTTCATCCGGTGCTTGAGTGAGATACTTGCCCGCCTTTAGCTGTTTGACGAACACTTCTACATCCGGGTGGTTATAATCCAGCACTTCATCACCGCAAGCGTGCAATGTACAGGCCAGACAACAGAGCAGAACCATCTGCCCGACATATCTATAGAGGGAGTATATAGTTGTCTTCATATCCATATTCATTAAAGGTCAATAGTTCATCCGAACCCCACACAGCAGATTCAAGTTCAGCGGGCGTTCACTGCGCAAACTCTTGTTGGCCGAGTCTGTATCGAAATGATACGACAGTGCCGGCTCAGCAAACAGGGCAAAGCGATCATTCATGCGGTAGCGGAGTCCCAGTCCGGCAGTCAGCGAAAGCTGCAGTGGTTCGGCCCGAAAGCCATTGTCTAGCGCACCGGCCACGCACTTCTCCACCGCCCCACCTACCGTTGCGTAGAAATCCATCCGCCTGTTAGCGGCCAATGTGGCATCCAACTTCATCGGCACAGCCAATGTATGCAACGTACACTCTTCCGATGGCAACCGATTGTACTGCAGGCCGGCCTCCACTGCCAACCGGTTGTTCAACCTACGCTCCAAGCTGAGTTGCGCTGAGAAGGGCGTGTGGCAGTCACCCTTCGGTAAGGAAGTACCTACAGCCGCTTTCATAGCCCAATTGCGGGGACGGGGAGGTACAGCCTGAGTATGCTTCACTGCACTTTCACTTTCAAGAGACGTATCTCCATTATTTACTGCAACATTCTGTGAAACAGCCGTTTGTGACGCGCGATAAGAAGTCTGCGGATTTCCATATACCCGTTGTGTAATGGTGATGGATACCGATACCGAAACTCCTTCTTCCTCCTCTTCTACAGGAGCCGTTGCAGTTTGCCCTGCAGGAAGAGACAGGTGTCGTTTCGGCTGTGTAGCGGCCACTGCTTGCACAGGATGGAGGGGAGGCAGCGTTTCTTGTACCCTGTCACCCACTAATGCACCTTCCGGAGGCATCTGCTCCATTTGGGTAAAGGCATCTTTTATCTCCTCCTGAGGCGAGAAGTACCAGAAGGCCGCCGATGCCACTCCCAACACCAGCAATACCGAAGCTGCAGCGGCAATGCGATGAAAGGAAGCACGCACGAACCATGGTTGCTGTACAGAGGTCTGCTGCAAGTCACGCTGCAGTTCCTCCCAGAAGCCATCACGAACTGTCATCTCCGTATGCGACAGTCGGTTACGGAAGAGGTTATCTATCCCTTTGTCTGTTCTCATCTTTTCTTTTTGTATATTCTTTAATCTTTTGTATCAACAAACATTTAGCACGATGAAATTGCGAGGTAGAAGAGTTCTCTTTGATGCCCAGCAAGCGGGCAATTTCCTTGTGCGACTTCTCTTCGAACACATAGAGGTTGAATACGGTACGACATCCGTCAGGCAGCTGGGCCACCAGTTCCATCAATACCTCTTCCGTCAAACTGTCGCCTGCTTCTACAGCAGCCGACTCTTCATCAGCCCAATCGGGCAACTGTTCTTCCATCACCACCAGATGCTCAAAACGACGTTTTCTGCGCAGGTAGTCAATAGATTGCGACACCATCACACGTGTCACCCAGGTTGCCAGCGAACACTCTCCCCGAAAAGTGAAATGAGTGAAGATGCGGATGAAACCATCGTGCAGCACATCGTGCGCAGCATCCATATCGCCCGTATAGCGATAGCATACGGCCAACATCTGCTTGGCGTAGAGTGTGTACAGTTCTCTACGAGCGGCATCCTCTCCGGCCCGGCATCCTTCGGCCAGTTCTACTTCATTCTTCAACGTCAGAGTGTTCAATTTACAGGCACCGTTCGTGCCCTTTTACCTAATAGACGCAGCATACTCCCAAATGCTGCAATCAGAAACACAAAAAGATGTTAATTACAGAAAAGCCTCTCACAGACTTGTGCAAAAGTTCATGAGAGGCTTTTTATGATAAGGCCTGCGTCAAGGTCAGCAAGCCTTAAAGCTCATATCCAACCCCTTGACAGAGTGTGTCAAAGCACCTACCGAAATGAAATCGACACCACATTCGGCATAGTCGCGCAACGTATCGAACGTGATGCCGCCGGAAGATTCCGTCTCGTAGCGTCCGGCTACCATTTCCACCGCCTTGCGCGTCATCTCCGGTGTGAAGTTATCAAACATGATACGGTCTACCCCACCCAAATCAAGTACCTGCTGCAGCTCGTCAAAGTTGCGAACCTCAATTTCTATCTTCAGGTCTTTACCCTTCGCACGGCAATACTCTTTGGCGCGGGTGATGGCTTTATCAATGCCTCCGGCAAAATCCACATGATTATCTTTCAACAGAATCATGTCAAACAGACCGATGCGGTGATTCACTCCCCCGCCTATCTTCACAGCCATCTTCTCCAGAATGCGCATGCCTGGAGTCGTCTTACGTGTATCCAGCACACGGGTATGGGTACCGGCCAGACGTTCGGCATATTTATGAGTCATGGTAGCAATACCACTCATGCGCTGCATGATGTTCAGCATCAGTCGCTCCGTCTGCAGCAGCGACTGTACCTTTCCCTCTACCACCATGGCAATGTCACCCGGCTTCACCTCGGCACCGTCGTTGATGAACACCTCTACCTTCATGGTAGGGTCAAACCGACGGAACACCTCCTTGGCCACTTCGATACCGGCCAGGATACCGGCCTCCTTAATCAGCAACTTCGATTTGCCCATTGCCGTATCGGGTATGCACGACAAGGTGGTATGGTCACCGTCTCCAATGTCTTCTGCGAAAGCAAGGTCTATCAACCTGTCTATCAATTCTTCTTCCTTATTCATATATCTCTAATCTATGCTAATGTGGTATAAACATACTGTTCTATGATACGCAAAGGTAGGTAAATATCTCCAATTACCATAAAAAAGTCGTATTTTTGTGCGCTGAATTACTAAAATCGACAAATATGAAAACAATCCTGCTGGTTGTAGGCCGCACTGTAGAAGCTCACTTTCAAACTGCCATCAACGACTATGTGCAACGTACCAAACGCTATCTGACGTTTGAGATGGAGGTTATTCCTGAACTGAAAAACACCAAGAGTCTCTCTGTGGAGACGCAGAAGGAGAAAGAGGGAGACCTGATACTGAAAGCCTTGCAACCGGGTGACGTGGTGGTATTGCTGGACGAAGGCGGCAAGGAGATGCGTTCCGTTGAGTTCGCCGACTACATGAAGCATAAGATGAACACCGTCAACAAACGGCTGGTTTTCGTGGTGGGAGGTCCATACGGATTTGCACCCAAGGTCTACGCCGCCGCTCACGAGAAGATGTCTCTCTCTCGCATGACCTTCTCACATCAGATGGTCCGCCTCATTTTCGTAGAACAAATCTATCGGGCCATGACGATTCTGACAGGAGGCCCCTATCATCACGAATAATTCTTCGCTCCAAATGGCGGAATCCTTCCCGTAATCCCGCCCAATGGACAGGATGCTTCAAAATAAACGATTCTCAGTGCCTTAAATTTAGCATATCAGACTATTTATAAATAAGTTATATAGCTTTTTCTTGTTCAGAAAAAGTGTTGAAATAGAGAAATTGCTCCATTGGGCTTGAACGATTCCAGCTACTACCTACTATTCCCTCGGACCGCAGTTCTATAATCCTTTGGAGAGATAACATGGAATGGCTGGCAAGTAATAGTTTTAATATCCCAGTACTCTTACTAAGATTATACCAGTACGTTGACCGGAGTACTGCAGTACTCCCACCGAAGTAGCAGAGTACTCTCACCGAGGTACTACCAGAGTATTGGGAAGCCACAAGGAGTAACGTATACTTTCTATCAGTTCAATATATGTCTCCGCGAAATATTGCCAATAACGGGAACAATATGAATCAAAAAGCGCTGGTTATATATTTCATTCCCGCTTTCTCTCGGTACGCCCTTTTCGCCCGACCCAGATATAAGCAGCTCGCACTTATCCATTTTAGTGAAATCAATTCCACGTGATTTCCAAAATTCTGTAAGTTTCCATGCACGTTGATAGCTTAGTACGTTGTTGTTCATATAGTCATTTTGATTATATCCATCTTTTGAGGCTTGTCCCTCAATCACAACAAGATACTTGATATCTTGCTTTAAATCCTCCTTGTTTTGCAAGTTTTCAATCGTCTGCTTTATCACTTCACCAGCTTTAAATATCTCATCTCTTAATCGTTGTGTTTTCAGAGAATCAGACTTGTCCACAGCAAGTTTGTCAAGTTCAAATTGACCAGTCTGATAGGTTACATTGATTTTGAATATATGCTTTACATATTCCTTATTAAATTCAAAATAAGCTGTATCAATATTCTCGACAATCTCATAGATTGAGAGCAATTCTTTATAATCTCTCACATAGACGTTCAAACTATCCTGCGCCCGCTTTAATTGTCCATTTGTAATTTTGAAGTGAGTAAATGTAACACAAAACAGAACCAACATAATGGCAAACAGGGTTGTCACTATATCTACATAACTTGGCCAAAAGGAAGATTTGTTTCCGTTAAAATCATCCATGTTTTATTTCCATATAATCCGTTTATACCATGGTTTTTCTGCAATTCGTAATTTTTCTTGGAGATGAAATATTTCTTTCTCCTTATCCTCCAATTGCTGTTTCAAACCTTCTATTTCTGACACCCCGGATGCTTCTCCATGGTTTTGCTTAAAAGAGTCCAACTCTGCTTGCAATTGTTTAATCCTATCGTGCGCTGCAGTTAATCGCTGTTGGTACTGTGTATTATCATCCGTCGAGTTATTCGATGTAATTTGAGGTATTTGGACTTTTTCTATCATCTTCTTAATCTCATCAATTCTTTGCCCCATGCGAGATACAGTATCCATACGTTGTTGCAAACCTTGGATAGATTGCTGGAGGTTATCCATCTGTTTGGAAGAAATCGCAGAACCATTAACGATAGTAGATGTTGGTTGGACAGCCGTAGTAGGAATCGAATAAATTGCCTCATTTACATTCGATACTTCTTCACTTATCTTGTTCAGTTTTTTCTCCATCGCACTGGCATCAGTTAGTTTTGCTTCAATGGCCTCAACCTTTTCTAAGATAGGTTTCAACTGACTTAAATGATTCCATGATAATACCATCGCTGAAGTATTAAACATATCGTTCATTTGATTTACAAACTCATTCCAACGGTTTCTCATCTGCTCTTGCATCTGATTCACAATATTCTCATATTCATCACCATAATTCATCAACATCCGATTCCATTCCTTAGTTTTGCCTTTTAGACTTTCCTTTTGAGATTCAAAGAATGTGGTCAACTCTTCTGTCGTGGTTTCAACATACGTTGAGGCAATAGCATTCTTATCTTTAAGTACCCTAAGTTGATTTTCAATCAAGTTAAGTTGCTGATTTCCGATAACTCCTGACTGCATTAATTCTTCTCCCAAACGATTCACATTGTCTTCGAATGTGCGAATACGATCCAACAACCGATTCACATCATTCACAAGTTCGGTTGGTATACGCAATGAATCATTGTATTTACGCTGCGCTTCTGTCAGTTCCTGAGTTGCCGAGATGACCTCATTTTTGCTTTGCTCAAACACGGCCAATGATTTGGACAATTCATCCAGTTGATTGATTGAATTGACAAATTTGTCCAATGTATTATTCAGTTCCCTGGATTTAAGCGAATCCATTATCTTTTGTTGGTAACGGATATTTTCATTCACCTTATTGATGTTCTCACCCATTGACGTTACGGCTTTGGCAACAATCTGTACGTTCTCTCTGAAAGCATCTCCAAACTGAGCAGTACAATGGTCGAACGTTTTCTCAAAACGGGTAATGACTCCGTTGAATGCAGGTTCAAAACGGTTAATAGTTTGCCTTAGCTTAACAATGGAACTGACCATGTCCGTTCCCAATTCGGGCAGTAATTCTGTTTGCAGGAAGTGATAGAACTCGTTTTTCCTCCTGTCCAATACCTTTTTGACGTTAGATGCGAACCAATTGAGCCCGATGGAACACAGAAGCCCAAATACACTTGTCACCATGGAGACAATGACGCCTTCTATCAGTTCCTGAATCATGGAACTTTGAATGGTATATTGAATGGAATCATTGTTTGTATTCATACCAGAATCCAATCCAATATAAAAAGCAGACAGTCCGATGAATACACCAAGGAAGGTACCTAACAATCCACAAAAAGTTGGAAAAGAAATCTTCGCCACTGCATCAGAATACAAGACATTAATCCTACGTTCCACCATGTGCATCAGAATAGAGAAGTCTGCAGTTCCCTCATTTTTTGATAGATAGACATTTATCTCCTGAATGATTTCTGAGAGTTCCTTACATTTCAAACTTTTCTCGTCTAAGTTGACGGTTAAGCCGTCTTTCCTATATTTTATTCCATCTTTTGGGAAAAGTCGTCTAACTAAAACTATCTTACGTCTCGTCTCACTTGTGAAATAGATTTGAAAACACAGGACAAAAGCCAAGACACCTATCGCTATATATATCATCATAGTACTTTATATCTTTGTCAATTTAAGTATTTGATCAACAACTGGTAAGAAGAACAATGTATCTCCGTAAATCACGCTGTCGCTATTCTTCTCAACCACCTCTTTTTGGAAGTCTGTATTGATGGCATCCGTTACACCATCCGCGATTGTTTCCTCAATGAGTGCCTTATTGATGCCGCTCAATTCTTCCTCGCGTATTAGCAAATCCAGCATGGTGAGGTAATACCTGTTCAGTTTTTCAATCTCACCGACCAATTGTTCACGTAAGCCATTCTCGAAAGCAAGCTTCAACTCTTTGACATCTTTATACTGCTTGTCATCGACTCCCATAAAATAATACGTCTCGGCCCGCTGCGCCGTTTCCTCCCTGAAAAGTCCGCCATAGCATGTGCTCTCTTTACGATCTTCAGGCAGGATAATCTGCAAGTTTCCGTGATTAGGAAACTCTTGGTCTAATATGACATTTGCCAAACGCACCAACACGCTACGGTCGTTATTCAAAAAGCCATCAATATACTTACTTCCATTTCCTGAGAACAAGATTGTCTGAGGACATTGCATTCCCCTCGATTGCATCATCTTGGATAGATAATAGATGATAGAAGCGTAGTGATACAGAAAGACTGGCTTAAAGTTCCGTTTCAGATGAGTGATTACGTGACTTTCGCGTTCGTTGTCTATCCAGAAATTGATGATATCCTTCGTTGAACATCCCGCTTTATCAGACTTCATGTAATCATTCAGTCGGGAGAGGTCGGCATTTTCTGTAAAGGTGATGACATCCTTCAGCTGGCTGAAGATACCATTCTCCTTGGCATCTTCAAACTGATTATATCCATTACCCCACAAAACGTCGCATCCGAAATGTACTGAGTTGGCAAAGAGCGGTGTATTATTGTTAAAGCATACCAAATCTGTAGAGCCGCCACCGATATCAATAAGAGCGACTGATTCAATCGCTTTAAATACACCTTTCTGCGAATAGTAATAGTATGGAGCTTCCGATTCCGAATAGCACACTACTTGCGAAGCCGGAATGCCAAGAATTTCAGATGATGCAGTCTTCCATATATCCTCAAACACATCCCTTAAGCTTCCTTTAAAACTCAATGGACGGAACCATACAATCTTAGTCCGACTGATATCAACCTGTTCCTGAAGCATGTCGTACTTAATCAGCATCAACAATTCGCGAATGAATGAATCAATATTGTCATGCTTCTCTTCGTTCCACTTTATATTGGTTTCCACTGTATTATTTCCCACCACCTTCTTCTTTCCGTATGAGAAGGCAATGTTGCAATTGTCAAATAGGGAATGTCTGGAGTATGAGCTTTGCGATTTACTTAAAGCCGTACGCAACGGGAAACGATACCGCTTGCCATCAATGTAAGGAGGAATGAATTCCGAGAAAAAGTATTCCATCGCTTCCGGATGTGGTCCTTCTTCCCAACGATTGATTGCTTCCTTCTGCTGAACCGACGATTTTTGGTGCAGATAGCTCATGATGGGCTTATCCATCTTAAGCTGCTCTGGCTCTTGCAACTTGGCGGTCAACTCTCTGCGCGAGATGAAGGTGTTGGATGTACCAAAGTCTATGGCATATACAAACGATCTTTTAGAGACATCACTTTCAACCCATTTAGGTTGAATCACACCAACATATTCCTTACCTTCCAGTTTTATTTTCAGATAGATAAAATCAAAAGAGGTACCGAACATTTCATAGTACTTCGTGGAGTATTCTCCCTCTTCTTGCTGTAAACTGCGTACAACAGGTGGTTTGACGCCTAATTTGTATGTATTATCCGATGCCTCTACCATTGCCACATAACCGTCTCCGCTCTGCTTATAGAACGTACAGTTGACATCCGAAATATCGAATATTCTCCTGCTGTTACTATCGGCCGCCACAATCATTAATTTATAATACTGGTTCAGCTTGTCATCCGCAACTTTGATATTAGGGAATAGTCCCATATCAATATAGATGCCCTGTTTTTGCAGGTCAATAATCCTCCCTTGCTCAGGCTTAGTGGGATAACCAACATACTCTTTTGAGTATTCCCGACCACGAAGCGTCAAGGTAACTTTCACCTTGTCAAGGCCTGGCTTATACGACACCTTCAATTGATTCATATCCAATCCATCCAACGATGCTTCGGAGAGCGGAAGTAAATAAGCGAAATCATTCTTTGCATCAAGGGGATAAACGATAAAGTTTTCTTCTGACATTCGGTAAGGCAACTTAATGATAGAATCAGACAGATAATCCCCGACCTCATCGTTGTAGCATATAGATAAGCCATTAACAACAATATCTTCATTATCCATGCTTTGACAAGACGCAAGTTTCAACTGATAGTCATTACGGATATCAGAATCATGGGCAAACGATTTGATATAATCACGAAGATACTCCAACCCTTCATTCGGACTTCGGCTAAACAATTGGGACATATAGTTCTTGAACTCTACAGAACGGTCTTGGAACAATTTCCGTTCCTTAAAATAGAGTCCCTTATTGTCTTTTCGCCTGATATTTGGCAAGTTATCATAGCGACTACCGACAATGCAATCCTCCCCATTCCTGCTTATTTTATCCAAATCAGGAGGCGTAATAAAGCCGGTCATAGGCGAACTGATGCCAAGCAGATAGTCTTTCCCAGCAGATTCCAGTATAACAAAGTACAGTATGGATGTCTGTGAACCAAGATCGCTATCAAAATACTTTTGTAAAGCATTCTCCAGTATAGGCATCTTTCCCTTCAGATTCTTCAAGCCGTCCTCTCTATTCCACTCTTTGATGACAATCTTTTCATTCTTCATTTGATGAAAACGCAGGTTGAAAAGCAGCTCAAACACATCGAGGCAATCAGAGACCAACCATTCATAAGCTAATCCAGCTTCATTTGATGAGTCACGTCCCTGGTCCAATAATCTGCGGAAAGCTTCTCTGACTACAAAGAAACGTGCAAAAGGAGTAGGCAGAGCATTCAACGCACTGCTATTATCCGTCTTGTCCTCAGAGACCTCGCTTAATTTAGCCTGATCTATTTTTCCCTTTTCAGCACTCCATTCGCTACCTGCTGTTCCTCTGCTAACTATACTTAAATCTATGGCACTCATGATTCAAATCCTTTGATTATTGTTCCTGTATATTTTTCGATAGTCCGATAGGCGGTCTCCATGAGGTGACGTAACCGCAAATCGCAGTTGCGTGCTTCGTCTCTTTGGCTGAAGTTGATCATATCAAGCACATAATGGCGTTTATCCCCCTCAACAGACAAACCTCGCACAGGGTCTATCATATTGTCATGAATGTTTAAGGGAGCGAAACCTCGTTCGTTATCAGCCATCTGACCATACCAAATAGAAAAGCGGTTCAAGAAGTTCTTCAAATCCGTATATGGCTCTGTAGAGAAAAATCTTTCATCCAAGCGCCATCGGGAACTCTTCAGAGGCGAATGATGTTCTTGTTCCCAAAAAGCAAGCAACTCCTTAAACAGCATCATATCCGCAAGACACTTTACGATAGGTTTATATCCGTCACCTGCCGAAGCCACATCCAGCACCTCTTTGTCATCTCTAATTGCCCTCGTCATGTATTGAGTCGTGTTCTGTCGCTTCTGCTGCAAGAAATCGAATAAGGCAGAAGCCGCCACCAGTTCAATGAAATGAGCAGGGTCTTCCTGTTCTTGCTCGTTATTCTTATATGACTTGCGCAGTTTCTGTTCACCTACATAATACAGATAGTCTGACAATACATTGTCGGCATAGTATGCTAATGCTGCCTTGGTTTTAGTCAGGAAGTTGGCTGAATCTATCGAACTGCCTGTTGTGGTAGGGTCGTCCAGTGCAAAATAGGGGAAAACTGTGACTGCACCCATCATGGCTGCCTTTAGTTTTGGACAACCGCTACAGCTGCGAATACTCTTTTCCAGAAGAGGATAGCCCGAAGCACCCGTACCCCCAAAGATAGAACTGATAATGAAGATCCTGTCATTCTCATCGAACTGCCGTTTTAATCCTTCAAACTCATCGGCACCTTGTATCATATTTCCTAAGACCACTGTCCCCACGTTAGGGTTTCCTTTGAAGCCTACCGATAATTTATTGTTCAAATTAGCCTCAGAATAGAGTGCTTGAATCAGGTATTGGTTCAGGTCGTCATCATCCAGTGCTCCCATCCCTATATATTCTCTGAAAGCTCTATTGTCAGCCATCGTAGAGCTGGTGGGATTCTGTTGGTCATCCAATTCCTGCAAAGTCACAAGGCGGGTGTTCCAGAATCCATCCAGCGAGTTATCCTTATTCTCCGTCTTTTCGCCTACCGTGGCATTATAAATCTTTTGATAGCTGGCTATCAAAGCATCCAGTTCGGTTTTCTCTTTCAAGTCCTGATGAGGATCTATGACAATAGGCACAATTTGATAGCCATTGGTCTTAAGACCTGATGCAAGCAGCATGATGATTGACTTCATCACACGAAGCCCGGTACCACCTATACAAAATACAAATACTCTATTCATAATCAATGTCCGATTTTAAAACAACGATAAGCATTGGTGGGCAAAAATTGGCACCACGCCCAAGATGCGGCCAAAGATGTGATTAAATATAAAGCAACATTAGCCCAGTACAACCTCCATTCTATACGTTCAAATCCTTCAAACCACATTGCTTCAGCTTCAAGTTCTTGTATTGGCCAAATCCAAGCAATTGTTGTCATCATAACAAAGAAAGCGAACATCCACCCGAACCAATGTCTCACTCTATAATGATATCCCCAAAAACAGCATCTGGTATAAAGTCCATAATAGATAAACACAGGTAACAGGGCACATAACAAACAGGACGCAAACAGTTTTTCTTCACAAGTCAACAAGATGACGTCAAGGCCTTCATTCTCATTGATTAAATCCATGATATTATCCGGCAAGAACAAGTTATAGTATTCTTCTATCATAATTGTCTCTGATTATTTCGCTGTTGATATTAATATTCTGTTTGGAGTCTTGCTACAGAAGTTTGATTTTCCGGAAGACATTCCCCCAATGAAGTTCTCGATTGAATACGATTTATTCAGGAATGAATCCGAAGAAGCCCCGAAAAATGACTGGAACGCACTTGATATGAGTCCTTCCGGAACCACTATATTCCATTCAATCACATCGCCTTTTTGGGGCAATCTACTGATTTCAACAGTAACAATTGCCTTTGCACGCCGTTTCAATGATTTGTCAGCATGATTGTCTATCTCGTATTCAATGGATTCCACTGCTACCGAACTTCCCACCGTACTCTTAAACTCTATAGCATTCCGAAGTACCTCTTCATCTTCCATAAACCAAGGATAGCTAGTAATGTCAATTTCGATATCAACATAACAGGCACCCATATACTGTTTACTCTTTCTATTCACACTGTAGATGGTTGGCTCATCTTTCCATTTTCTACCATTTTTCACCTTGCCTAACCGATAAATGGGACTGCCGTAATCAAACCCATATTCCACCGCATCCACATAGCGTCCTTTGTCGTTGAGCAACGTCGCAATACAATTCCGTAGCCATGTCACTTGCTGAGGTTTTCCTATAACAAGGTAGTAATAGGGTGATTTTGCTTCCAGCTCTACACCATTCCTGTCCAAATAATTAGAAGTGGCGGCTATCAATGCAAAAGCAGCCTCTGTGTTCATCACTAAATTACGAATATCCGTGGAATAATGAGCCAAAAGAACATTTATAGCCTTTATACCTTCGGGGCTGTATTTCATGTCAGACACCAATACGGCTGCCTCCCCATTGTTATAATCCAAGTCTTCGATAATGTAACGAAGCATATCGGGAACCATCGTAGTTCTTGATGAATGAAGCTGGCCATTGTCCATCGCATTCCGAAACTTCTGCAAATCAAAAGACCTTATTCTTTTATCATCAAATGCAGTGACTGTATTTGCAAACTTGTCAAAGTCTGAAAAGATATTCCATACATCTTCCTTGAACTGAGTAGCTTTATTGGAACGAAAGAAACCGTTCATGCTTCCCGAAGATTCAACATAAAGTTTCAATGTAGAGCATCGTTCTTCCTGAAAATGGGAACAGGTGGAATCCGATTTAAGACGACCATCAGCAGTAAAATATGGGCTCCCAATGAGATTTATCTTTCGTTTTTTTTCTCCACCAATACAGGCTGTCAGAGTGCATACTATCACCAATGCTGACAATAGCAATAAAAAGAATTTTGGTGCTCGAGTTTTAGTCATGGCAAAACGATTACTAAGGTTCCACCGTTCCCCATGGCAGACATTATTTAACTAATCTTATCCTGTATATATAAAAAAGAAGCGTGGGGAATCTGTACCTGTTACTCGTCCCACGCATAGAGGCTCTCGCATTGCCCACCAGTCTGAACGAGCAACGCCGATAGCCCACGCCGATATGTATAGTCAACATAGCATACTTGTATGGTACAAGTACACTACGGCTAAAACATACCCCGTAGACATCTACCGTTGCTTTGCTTCTGACTGGTTTTAAAGAATTTGCGAGATTCCTATGCGTCAAAAAGACAAAACGTAAAAGTAAACGTCCTTCTTTATATATGTCGGTTTCCACCCATCCCCTTACGCAACTCTTCTTACGAAGAGCGGCTATCGGCAGATGAAAACTGTGCAAATATAGTAATTGTTTTATGGAATTACACTATCTGACAATTATTTTTATAGGCTTTTGGCACGACTCTTTCACTAAAGACAAAATCGAAGATATAGTGTCCCTTACCCAATTCGCAAGCAAAACGGGTATTTTTCCATGTTGTATATAAGCAATTTATCTATTTCTCAAAATCTTGCTTCCTTATTTTTGTAGTATGAAGTGAATGAGCTACGTAAAGCTCATCGGGACGTGTCTCATAAGTTCAGCCATGTCTTTTCTTCTGTCGGTCCTCTTTTTACGCGGTCGTTTCCTAATCGAGAATAAAGTAGACTAACCCGTTGGCGGAATTAAATTGGAAATAATATGAACCAAAAGAAGTTGCACATAT